>Ga0182012_10000192_pt1 | contig 68864 bp, 50 predicted proteins | sample 612S2SmetaG_FD_120486 | JGI IMG/M metagenome (GOLD analysis project Ga0182012, IMG submission 120486) | Permafrost microbial communities from Stordalen Mire, Sweden - 612S2S metaG | ecosystem: Environmental > Terrestrial > Soil > Wetlands > Permafrost | place: Sweden: Stordalen | collected... | reverse complement strand
TCGAGTGCTGCGTGTTCTTACCCGTCCGCCAATCACTCAATAAGTTTTCACCCAGATCGGTCAGACCCAGCGCCGCATCCAGTTCCCGATAGGCCAACAACCCGGCATCAGACGTGATCTTGGAACCGTGAAACTCCAGCTTCAAACGACTATCAAAAGCCATCCGCAGACCCGTTTTTTTGCCTGCACCCGTTGGATTCGCCGCTTTTTGCTGGTTGGACTTAGAGGAAAGCCTTTGTTTATGCGCCTTTATTGTAGGTCAATAACTTCAGTTAGTGAAGTTTAATTGGGAAATCCGGGTAAATCCAAATCATGATTGACAAATGCATAGCTACGAATATTCCTGGCTTTACGAATGAGCGGCGAAGGACTGCTTTAGAAGAGTTTAGCAAGCTCGACAAAACTTTTGAACGGTGGGAAGTTGGTGACCAGAAAGGCAGCAAATTAGTTGAGTCTTTCGCATGCCCAGCATAAAAAGTCACTGGCAAAGGCGGGAGCACTAGCCGGGCCTTAAGAAGCATGTCGGCAGACAAACTATGCATCATTCTACCCGGGATGAGATTACAGTCTAAATCTCTCTAACACCCTGCCAATCTCGATCGAAGAATTCGCCAGTCAACACATTTAACCAGCACTATCCGCGCACAGCAGCCACAGATAAAAGCAGGCCATTTACAATAGCCTGGTCGAAAAACTCCAAAGTCACAAAGGCTGAGCCATTGGAGTCAAAAGCAAATACTGTTCCAATCCCGGATCAGCCTTACTGCTTCGTGCCAGACTTCGTATTATCGGACAGCACCATGCCGGCTTTCGGATAACCATCGCTAAAATTCTGATTTCAACTTGCGAAAACACAGATTGAGGTCATTTTGTTTAGTGTGCATCCATCTTTGAAGAGAACCAACATTGACTTTGGCGGGTGGCTTTATCATTTTGCTGTTTTCGCCATCTTTTCAATTTGCGCCCATGATAAATTACTGGCGCAAGGCACCTATCCCAAAATTGAAGCTTCCTTCACGGTAAACGTCCCCATTGCGGATCCTTTTGATTACAGCAATGACGTGCGAGTGCAGATTATTCAGCCCGATTCGACCATGCTATCCCTGCCCGCATTTTTTGACGGCGGCACGACCTGGCGGGTTCGGCACACCCCGACCATGGCGGGTCTCTTTAGCATCAGTAATGTCACGCTGAATGGCTCACTTCTCCCTATCAGTAATCTGCAACCTGCTTCCTGGACGATTACTGGTTTTCCCTCCAATCCAGGTTATGTGCAGGTGGATCCGGGCAATCCGCGGAGATTTATCACCAGCAACGGTCGTAGGTTTTTTCCCGTGGGTCAGGATGTGGCCTGGAGTTCGCCGTCTTCCGATATTCTTAATGTCTTTCCCAAAATGGGTGCCGCCCACGAAACTTGGGCCCGGGTTTGGATGACCCACTTTTACGACAACGGCACGACCCTCGGCCTGAATCTGGACTGGCCGTTGGTCAATAACAGATTCGGGCAATTAAGTCTTACGAATGCCCAACACTGGGATGCCATTATTTCTGCTGCCGAACAGGCCGGCCTTCATGTTCAAGTGACCTTGCAGCATCATGGCCAGTATTCAAGCACCAACGGCAGCAACGTCGACCCCAACTGGGAGCAAAACCCTTATAACGTCGCTAACGGTGGATTTCTTTCCAGCGCGACAAATTTTTTCACGGACCCGACCGCCCAGAAGTTAACCAAGCGAAAGCTTCGTTACATCGTCGCACGCTGGGGGTATTCGACCGCTGTAATGGGGTGGGAACTATTCAATGAAGTCCAGTTTACGGACGCCGCGTATGCCAACCAGTGGAGCAATATCGAGATTTGGCATAATATCATGGCTGGCTTCCTTCGCTCTCAAGATACTTACCATCATTTAATCACTTCCAGTTCGGTGCTCAACGAACCAATTTGGGATGCGACCGACTACTACCAGCACCACGATTATCCGTCAGATTTGATAACCGGAATTCAAGGCGCCCCGGACATTACTTCGACCCAACCAGTCGGACCGGATTTCAGTGGTGAATGCGGCATCGACACCACGCCACATGTGGGAATCAGTCCTCCCATCTGGGCCGGTATCATGGCTGGCCAGTCAGGCGATGCCATGCCCTGGTACTGGGATACCATCGATCCAAATAATGATTATTTTCTGGTTCAAGCCGCTGCCGATTTTGTCACGGCATCCGGCTTGGCGGATGAAAACGCATTAACCAAATCCTCGCCGATGGTGACAGGAGGTGCCACTGGCCCCTTGTCATTTGCGCCTGGCGGCGGCTGGGCCACCAACACGCAAAACACCTTCACGGTCGGAGCTGACGCACCCGACGGGATCGGAAATGCACCAAGCTATCTGCAAGGAACATATCATCTCGCGATGACGCCAAACGGCGATACATTCATCGTTAACTATCCTCAAAACGGTACATTTTCCGTTCAGGTGCTTCAGATCGCGCAATCCGGTGCTGGCTTGGAGATCTATCTCGATGGCAATTTGCAAACCAATATTGCCTTCCCTTCTGCGGCGAGTGATACCTCCACTAATTTTACCGCATCGATTCCGGTTTCCGCGGGGTCGCATAGCATCAATATTTTCAATCCCGGCTTGGATTGGATTTTGCTTGGCAACATTACGCTCAATCCATACGTGCCTTCGCTCGGAGCCTATGCGATCGGCACAAATAACTGGCAGGCACTGTGGCTGTGGAACCGCACGAATGTTTTCGCGGCCTCACCAGGACCAAATGTGGCTGGAACTGTCACGATTGCCGGCCTGGATCCGGGAAGTTATTCCGCCACCTGGTGGGACACATTTGGGGCCGGGGCAATCAGTAATTTTACCTTCAACGTGGCCAGTAGCAATGCGCCTGTAACGCTCGGGACGCCGCAAATTCTTCGTTCCATGGCTCTTTTTATTGGAATTCCAGCGCAGGCGGGAGTCATTACCCCGAATCCAAACCAGTTTGCCCTTTCCAATTCATCGCCCCTAAACCTGCCTTTGATGATCACCAACAGTGGTGGGCTGCCTTTGGCCTATACACTCTCCTCTACCAGTGCCATTCCAGCGTGGTTGAGTTTTTCTTCAACCAATGGATATGTGTCCAAATCCGGAGTATTGACGGTATATCTGGCCCTCAATCCGGCGGGGCTAGCTGCGGGAACATATAATTTCACCATTTTTGTCAATACGAGTGATCCTAATTTTCCCGTTGTTCCAGCACCCATTTCATTCACGATTTCTGCGAGCCTTCCAGCAACACCACAATTGCTGGTTTTGCCCACGTCTGCCAAACAATTTGTTTTCCAACTTCAGGGAAGCACCAATGTGCCTTACATAGTTCAGACTGGCACGAATCTTAATACCTGGATTTCTGCCTCAACCAACACGCTTCCTGGCGGGAAATTGAATTTCACCAACTCGATTCTTCCCGGTTCGACTCAGCAATTCTGGCGGGCCCTGTGGCATCCATAGCCGTTTGTCAAATCGTCATAGGCAACAAATTGACCATCCCTTATGGGTGGGAGCATGGAGCTGAACTCACGGAACCTTTGGATCAGATCAATGCCACATTTAAACGGAAAGATCGAATCGTAAAATATTACTTCGGCAAAACGAAACGCGACGAATCTGACCCCGGCAAGCAAACCTGACGTGAAGTCAGCTCACTTCCTGGCGATCTACCTGTTCACGCAATGCAGGTGGCAAGGCGTGGACGCGACCGATGATAATCACGGAATCGCCGGCTTGAAGTTTTTCCTCAATGAAGCCGGAACGCAACATGTTGCCGTTCGCACGCTGGAGGGCGACTACCAGAAGATGACCTTCAGACATATCTTGCAGCTCGAGAATAGTTTTGCCAACCAGATGGGTGTGCTTGTGCAGGCGGAGTTCATCAATTTCAACACCAAGCTTCTTCAGTTCCTCACCGATCAGGCCACGATTTTCACCAAGGAATTCCACAGTTGCCGGGCGAATGATACTGTGCGCGATCCGTGTGCCGCCAATACCCGCAGGCAGGACGACTTCATCGGCACCCGCCTGACGAAGCTTCTTTTCGGTCGAAGGATCTTCGCCCCGGGCGATAATGCGCAGGTGCCGGTTAAGGTTGCGCGCCGTAAGGGTGATAAAAACATTGAGCGTATCCTGCGGTAGCACCGTCGCGAGGACGATGGCGCGTTCGACATGCGCGCGCTGCAGCGTTTCCTCCTCGGTGGCGCTGCCCTTGACAAATAAATAGCCGCTTTCCTCGGCCAGCGCGAGGCGGGCATCGTCGAGATCGACCACGACGAAAGGAAATTTCGCGGCGGCGAGTTCGTGGGCAAGGATCTGCCCGATTCGCCCGTAGCCGCAGATGATGGCATGGCCGCTGATGCCATCCACTTGCTTGCTTTTTCTGAGTTCTCCAATGGCTTTCATAATTTCTCCTTCAGTGATAAATCGGATGACTTCGCCGATTACGAAGACCACGGCGCTCGTGCCCGCGACGATAACGAACATGGTGAAAACTTTTCCGGTGGCGTCAAGGGGATGCACCTCGCCATATCCAACGCCAAACATGGTGATGACAACCATGTAAATTGAGTCAACAAAATTCCAGCCGTAGAGATGATAACCGCCGACGCAAACGGTGAAAACCACCGCCAAATACAACAGGCTGCGCCGGAATTTGCGAAATATGCTCTTGGGTGGAGCAGACATTTGAGGATGATAAATCTCCTTGAGAAGAAATATTAATAAACGCAGGATGGTTGGCGAGGAAAAACGCGGCCAAGCCTCAACACCCGACACCGGAACAACCGTGAAAAACTGACCGCTTTAACGGGGTTTGGCGGCATTCGCCAGCGGCTTTTCCGGCTCCGATTACCGGGTCATGTGGCGAAAGATAGTTTGGGCAATCGTTAACGGCTTTGCGCCCGGATTGCTGAGCGAAAAATTCATGACCTTTGCCGGCACGCGGTGAATACTGTGTTTCCAAATCGGGGGCTGCTTCTCCTTTAAATGAAAAATCATTGTCCCGACAAAACCGCGTTTCGGGTTTCCATTCCAATTATTGCCAGTAGAATTCAGGCCGTGAGAACTTTCGCAACTAGCCTCTTCCGCACAGGCTTTGTTCTGCTTTTCCTGAACGGATGTGCGCCCGCATCCCATTTCTCTGCCACCAGCACCAGCGCGATCATCTCCAGGCAAATTGCAAATCACCGGGAGCTCATTTTGGCGTCGGATCCGCGGTTTCGTTTTGAGGGCCGATTCGACTGGTCAGATTCCAATGCCCCTGTGGTGATCTGGCAGGCCAGCCGGATTGATCTGGACTTTGCAGGCACTGAACTCGGACTGTGTTTTGACAAACCGACCGGACAGAATTTCTTCAACGCGGTGGTGGATGGATCTAACACGGTGGTTGAAGCCAGTGAGGGAAAACCGGTCAATCCTCCAAGTTTCGGGGACCTGGGGCCCGGGTGGCATCGGCTGGAACTGTTCAAGCGCAGCGAAGCCGCTGCGGGCCATGTTCGATTCTGCGGCGTCACTCTGGCTTCCGGAGCCACTGCCCGAGCCACCGAACCACCGGCATACAAACTCAAGATGGAATTTATCGGCGATTCAATCACCGTCGGAGCGTGCAACGAGGACGGATCTGCCGACCAATGGATGAACCGCCGCACCCATAATTCCGCATTGAGTTATGCCGCGCTGACAGCTAAAGCCTTTCAGGCGGATCATCGCAACATCTCCGTAAGTGGCATGGGCATATCCACTGGTTATGTCCCAATGAAAGCAGGCGAAGTTTGGAACCGGCTCTACCCGACCACGAATGCGCCCCTGGTCGAATCAGCAGATTGGATCCCGCAAATTGTCTTTGTGAATTTTGGCGAAAACGACAATTCCTTTACCAAAGTCCATGGCCGCCCTTTCCCGGCTGATTTCACACAAGGATATATGGAGTTGGTTCGCGCCATTCGCTCGGATTATCCGGAAGCCCGGATCGTCCTGTTACGCGGCGGCATGTCAGGCGGCGCCAAAAGCGAACCGTTGCGCGTGGCCTGGGAATCAGCGGTGACACAACTTGAATCAACCGACCAGGGCACCAGCCATTTTGTCTTCCAGCATTGGACAATGACTCACCCGCGGGTGTCCGACGATCGAATCATGGCGGATGAATTGGTCCGGTGGCTATGGCAGCAGAAATTCATCCCGCCAAACCGGGCAGCCCCTTGAAAAGATTTTTGATCTCAACCGCTTCGGCTGGCTTCAAATCAGTTCAAGCAAACTCCAGCCTCAGATTAACTCTTCATTAAAATGCATTCTCAAAAGTTGTCAAAAGAGAGATCAGGTTTATAATCGCATTGTGAGTTTATTAAGAGGTTGTATGCGATGGCCATACGGGCCACGGGGCCGGCTGCTATATTCGCTTTTTTTCACCGCGCTGATTTGGGTTTCAGGTGGCTGTAAAAAGCCAACCACCACTCCCCCTCCTCCGGAAGTCCAGTTCATCACTCTCACCCCGACCAATGTCCCCGTCTCCGAGGAATGGATTGGCACCCTCGACGGCTATGTGAACGCCCAAATCCGCGGCCAGGTAACCGGTTATTTAATTACGCAAAATTACGCCGAAGGCAGCCGGGTGAAAAAAGGGGACCTCCTGTTCGAGATTGATCCTCGCCCCTTCCAGGCTGTTCTGGACCAGGCCCAGGCCAAACTCGCCCAGGATCAAGCCCAACTCGGCAAAACCGAACTAGATGTCAAGCGCTACACCCCGCTCGCCCGGGAACAGGCCATCAGTCAGGAGGAACTCGACGACGCCGTGCAGGCCAATCTTTCTGCCGTGGCCCAGATTAAGGTTGACGAAGCCGCCATCGAGACCGCCCGCTTGAACCTCGGCTTCACCAAAATCACCTCCCCGGTGGACGGCCTCGCCGGCCTCGCCCTGGCCCAAATCGGCGATCTCATTGGCCAGTCTGGCAGCGTCCTCACCACCGTTTCCACCATTGATCCCATCAAAGTCTATTTTCAGGTCAACGAGGAGTCGTACCTCACGTTCTGGCGGCAGTTCATCGGGTCCACCAACGGCGACCCCAACTGCCCGTTGCAATTGGTTTTCGCCGACGGCTCGGTTTACCCGCAAAAAGGCGAGTTTTTCTTTGCCGACCGGCAGGTTAATCCCAATACCGGCACCTTGCAGATCGTGGGGATCTTTCCCAACACAAACTATCTGCTGCGTCCCGGCCAATACGGTCGTGTCCGGGCCCAAACGCAGTCGTTGACCAATGTTTTGGTCGTCCCGCAGCGCGCTGTGACTGAACTTCAAGGTTCTTACCAGGTCACGACCGTGACCGAAACCAACACCGTGCATATTCAAACCGTCAATGTCGGCGCCCAGATCGGCTCGGATTGGGTTATCGACAGCGGCTTGGAACCGGGCGACCGCGTGGTGGTCGAGGGGCTCCAAAAAGGCAGGGAAGGCGCCTCCGTAAATCCCGTGTCCTACACTTCAGGCCAACCGCTCGCCGATCCCCCCGGCGGCTCGAAATGACCAGGGTGATTCCCGCGCGATCCCGTTTCGGCTATGTATAAGTTTTTCATCAACCGCCCGATTGTCGCCATGGTCATCGCCATCCTCATGGTGATCATCGGCGGGGTTTCCATGTTGAGCCTGCCGGTCGCCCAATTACCCAACATCGTCCCGCCCGAGATCCGCATCCAGACCACTTACCTCGGCGGCGACGCCCAGACCCTCGCCGAATCCGTCGCCACCCCCATCGAGGAACAGATGAGCGGAGTGGACAACATGAATTACATGTACTCCGTCAGCGCCAATAACGGAGTCATGCGTATGGGCGTCAATTTTGATGTCAAGACCGACCCCAACATCGATCAAGTGCTGGCCCAGCTCCGTGAAAATCAGGCCGCGTCCCAACTGCCCGCTTCCGTTCAACAATACGGGGTCACACTCCTGAAATCCCCCACCAGCCCAATGATGCTGATCGCGATCACGTCACCCAAAGGCACGCACGCCGCCACCTTCCTTGCCAATTACGCCTACATCAATCTCGTCGATCAAATCACCCAGTTGAAGGGCATTTCCAACATCAATGTCTTCGGTGCCGGCCAGTATGCCATGCGCTTCTGGGTCAAGCCTGACCAGCTGGCAAAACTCAACCTGACGGTCAATGATATCATCAGCGCCATCAATGCGCAGAACACCGCCAATCCCGCCGGTCTCGTGGGCGGCCCGCCGACCCCTCACGGCCAGGAATTCACCTATGCCATCACCGCGCAAGGCCGGCTCGTAACCGAAAAAGAATTCGGCGACATCGTCATTCGCGAAAACAACGACGGCTCGGTGGTGCGTTTGAAGGACATCGCGCGCGTTGAACTCGGCGCCCAACTTTACAACATCGTTGGCAAATTAAATGGCAATCCCTCGGCCATCATGGCGATCTACCAACTGCCGGACTCCAATGCGCTCGATGATGAACATCGCGTGCTGCAACTGATGGCGAAACTCAAGCAAAGCTTCCCGCCCGACCTCGACTACGTCGTCTCGCTTGATACCACCCTCGCCGTGTCCGCGGGCATGCATGACATCATGCGCACCCTCGTTATCGCGCTGATCCTCGTCATCATCGTCGTCTTCATTTTTTTGCAGGGCTGGCGCGCCTCGCTCATCCCGCTGATGGCAGTTCCCGTCGCGCTCATCGGCACCTTCGCGTTTTTCCCGGTCTTCGGTTTCACTCTCAACACCCTGTCGCTCTTGGGTCTCGTGCTCGCCATCGGCTTGGTAGTGGACGACGCCATCGTCGTGGTCGAAGCCACCGAGCGCCATATCGAGGATGGCATGCCGCCCAAAGCAGCCGCGCTTCAAGCCATGCACGAAGTTGCCGGACCGGTGGTGGCGCTTGCCCTCATTCTCGCGGCGGTCTTTGTCCCGACCATTTTCATCGCCGGCATCACCGGGCGGCTGTACCAGCAATTCGCCCTGACCATCGTCATATCCGTCATGCTCTCAGCCTTCAACGCCCTGTCTTTAAGCCCGGCGCTCGCCGCGCTTTTGTTGAAGCCCAAGGAAAAAAACAATGCCCGCAGTCCGTTGGGGAAATTTTACAACTGGTTCAATCGCGTTTTTGAAAAATCGCAGCAGGGTTACCTTAAAGTCGCCGGCACCCTGATACGCAAGAGCCTGTTTACCGTCATCCTTCTGGTGACCATCCTGACCGTCGCGCTGCTGATGGGTGCGCGATTACCGACGTCCTTCCTCCCGGTCGAAGACCAGGGTTATACTTACGTGGTCGCGCAGCTGCCCTACGCCGCCTCACTTGAGCGCACCGACGCCGTCTGTAAAAAAATCGAGAAAATCATCCGGGGCACGCCCGGCGTCAAATACTGCACAACGGTCGAGGGTTTCAGTCTCTTGAGCCAGGTGCAGGCCACCTACAACGCCTTCTTTTTTGTGACCTTCCAGCCCTGGAGCCAGCGCACCAAAACCTCCGAGCAAGTCACCGCGATCAACCAGCACATCAACAGCGAATTGTCGAAACTGCCCGAAGCCACCGGCGCCGCCTTTTCTCCGCCGTCCATTCCCGGGGTCGGCAACGCCGGCGGTTTTACGATGATGCTCGAAGACCGTTCCGGCAGCCAGGACCCGGCGTTCCTTTCCCAAAATCTCGATAAATTCATGGCGGCCGCGCGCAAGCGCCCTGAACTATCCAGCATCATTACCACCTATCTCCCGAGCGTGCCCCAAATCCACACCAAGGTCGACCGCGACAAGGTCTTAAAGCTCGGCGTCGCGCTCGGCGATGTTTACACCACGCTCCAAACCTTCATGGGTGGCTACTTCGTGAATTATTTTAACCGGTTCGGCCGCCAATGGCAGGTTTACGTCGAAGCCGAGGACCAATACCGCGCCAATGCCGACAATCTGTTGCAGTTCTACGTGCGCAACAATCAAGGGCAGGCCGTCCCCTTGTCCGCGTTCACAGAAATCCAGCATCGCACCGGCCCCGAATTCGTCATGCATTACAACGAATATCCCTGCGCCCAGATCAACGGGGCCGCCGCGCCTGGTTACAGCGACGGCCAGGCCACTAAAGCGATCGAGGAAGTCTTCGCCCAAACCATGCCCCCCGGCATCGGCCACGATTATTACGGCATGTCCTTTCAGGAACAGCAGGCCGCCCAGGGCGTTTCGCCCGTGCTCATTTTCATGCTCTCCGTCCTGTGTGTTTTCCTGATCCTCGCTGCCCAATTTGAAAGCTGGTCGCTACCCGTCAGCGTTTTGCTCGGCACGCCCACCGCCATTCTGGGCGCTTTTCTCGCCCTGACGCTGCGTGGATTCCAAAACAATGTTTATGTCCAAATCGGCCTGATCATGCTCATCGGTCTCGCCGCCAAAAACGCCATCCTCATCATCTCTTTCGCCAAAATCGAATACGAAAAAGGTCTGCCCGTCGCCGAGGCTGCCCTGGCCGGCGCGCGCATCCGCCTGCGGCCGATCCTCATGACCTCCTTCGCCTTCATTCTCGGCTGCGTGCCGCTTTGGCTGGCCACCGGCTCCGGCGGTGCTTCCCGCGAGACCCTCGGCACCGTGGTCATCGGCGGCATGCTGGGCGCCACCTTCGTCGACATCTTCATCGTGCCCGTCACTTTCACCATCGTCGAAAAAACCATCGCTCGCATTAGCAAAAAAGCCCGGCAGGAGCACAGCAAACCCAAACCGCCGGAGCCCAACGGATGAAATCCCTCGTCCAAACTCTTGCGACGTGTCTTGAAAAGACCCAGAACCCGCGCCCGTGTCGCCCCCTCCGCGCGAACCCGGATGTTCTCACTCTTTCCCATCAACGGCCGGCCAAAGATATTTCCATCCGCGTCCATCCGTTTCCCTTCGTGGTTAAACTAAGGAGTTTTCCTGAGGCGCTCGTTTTTGGACTCAGCCCCTTGGTGCTGGCAATTTGCTTTTTGTTCTCCACCGGCTGCGCGATGGGCCCGAATTATCATCGCCCATCCGTCAACGCGCCAGAAACCTTCCGCGGCGGAACTGAATCCGCCACGAACTCGCTCGCCGATCTTCCCTGGTGGCAGGTTTTCCACGATGAAACCCTGCAAAACCTCATCTTTACTGCCTTGACCAACAATTACGATTTAAGGATAGCCATCACACGGGTGGCGCAGGAGCAAGCCCTCGCCGCGCAGGCACGTTCGGAATATTTCCCGCAGGTGAATTATGAGGTCTTCGCCGGCAAAGGCCGCAACGTCTCTGCCAACCTGCCCTCACCCACCGGCGCCGGCGGATCCGTGTTCGGCGGTGATTTCAATGCCTCGTGGGAAATTGATCTGTGGGGCAACCTCCGCCGGCTCAATGAATCCGCCCGTGCGCAGTATGTCGCCAGCCAGGAGGCGCAGCGGGACATCACCATTTCGCTCATTGCCGAGGTCGCCCAGGATTACTTTCAACTGCTCGCCTTGGACCGTCAGCTCGCCATCGCCCGGGACAGCACCAATTCCTTCGGCCAAAGCCTGGAAATTTTCAACGAAAGGCTCAGCGGCGGCGTCGCTTCCCGGCTCGAAACCTCCTCGGCCGAAGCCCTGATGGATTCCGCCGCCGCCACCATCCCCGAACTAGAGCAACAAGTCGCCTTGCAGGAAGATCAATTGAGTGTCTTGCTCGGGCAAAACCCCGGAGCCATCTTGCGCGGCAGTATTTCACTCGAACAACAAGAGCCGCTGCAAATCCCCGCCGGATTGCCCTCCGCCCTGTTGGAACGCCGACCGGACATCCGCGAAGCCGAGCAACAATTACGTTCCGCCAATGCGCTGGTCGGCGTCGCCAAGGCCGATTTTTTCCCGCAACTCAATCTTACCGGCTTGTTCGGCACCGTCAGCCCGCAACTCTCAGCGTTTACCTCCGGCGGCGACGTGGCTTGGAGCGTCGCCGCCGGCTTGACCGGTCCTCTTTTCCACGGCGGTCAGCTTCGCGCCCAATACGCCCAGGCCAAGGCCATCCGTGATCAGTACGCCTTGCAATACCAGGCCGCCGTCCTGAACGCCTTGCAGGAAGTTTCCGACGCCTTGATTTCCCGCCAAAAATCCGCCGACTCCGGCATTCAGGCAAGCAACGCCGTGATCGCCTACAAAGAAGCCGTGAAAGTTTCCCTGGAACGTTACCGCCTTGGCAACTCCAGCTATTACGAAGTCTTGGAACAACAACAACAACTTTTCCCCGCCGAAGATTCACTCGTCCAAATCCGGCTCAACCAGCTCCTCGCCGTCGTCCAACTCTACCGCTCACTAGGTGGCGGCTGGCAACCCAAAGAAAACAGCCACCCCTAGTCTCCTAAGCCAGAAGTGTCTTGCAAAACTGTGAGTGCCGCTTGGCCAACGCGCCAGCGCGTAGGGACGCTGCGCAGCGCTGCGGCGTCCAGTTGGCGACAGCCTGCGTCTTAATTTAACAAGAAAGCACTGACTCAGCAGACTAAGGCACTTCCAGAAAAAGTGTAGCCAAAGGAGGCGTTGGAGCTAAATGGGTTTGATGGCACCAACGACTGCCGTTAAAGCTTCTTTCCGACTGTGGGACGAGACTCTGTCGAGCCCTGCCATCTCCGCTTCCTGGCTTAACGCAATTGGGTTGGACTGCCAATTAAAAGGGGTCCATGCAGGCTAAAAGAACATTTTTGCTCCACCCCGAATGGATTCTTGCAGTTCTCATCACAACCGCTGCCTGCGTCCTCCATTATTATTATTGGCGCCATGTCGGCGGCCTTTGGCGTGATGAAGTCAACCTCGTGGACGTCTCCCAGCGACGATCATTCATTGACATGGCCAAAGATTCCTTCCCCATTCTAATGCCACTGCTGGTTCATATGTGGAGGTCGGCTGGCCTGGGTGACAGTGACCTGCACCTCCGGCTGACAGGCCTGCTCCTAGGGTTGGGAACGTTGGCTGCTTTATGGATTTCGAGCTGGAAAATTCGCCGCGCGCCGCCATTGATTGGCCTCGTTTTGTTGGGCCTTAATGTGACAGTCATCTTAGCGGGGGATTCGCTTCGTGCCTACGGCCTGGGAAGTTTGCTGGCTGTCGCGTTGACGGCTTCTGGCTTTTTCTTTTTGCAAAATCCCTCGGGTCAGCGCGTAGGGTGGCTGATTTTGTTCGCTGTGTTGAGCGTCCAGGTGCTTTACCAGAATGCGGTTCTGGTCGCCGCCGTCTGCTTTGGCGCCTGGGTTGTTTGCTGGCGCAGGCAGGACGGACGCGCCGCCCTGCAAGTGCTGCTCGTAGCCGTTGTCTCGGCAGCCTCGCTCCTGCCCTATGCGCCAACCTTAATGGGCATTGCTGGTGGTTCCCGGGTTTTGAGAACCGGCATAGAACTCCGGCACTTTCTCGCCAATCTGACTGGGACTTTTGGCTATCCTCGTTGGGATTATATTTATCTTTGGGTGTTGCTCTATGGTCTAATCATTTTTAATGCCATCGCCGGTTCTGAAACAAATATCTCAGCTCCCGCTAAAACCAAGGTAACTTCTTCAAATCTCGATTTGAGTTTGTTTGCCGCAATCCTGCTGGCACTCGAATCCATCGGTCTTGCCATTTTTTTATTGTGCGCTCAAATACCTATCGAGGGCTGGTATATCCTCCCGTTCATGGGATCAGCGGTTGTATGCTTCGACGCAGCACTCCCCCTTTGCCATTGGATTTGGCGTACCGGTTTGCTTGTTTTCGTGGCTGTGACAGCGTGTCTTTCCATCCCGCATACCGGCAGGATTGTAAGAGCCCATTTCAGCAACATGGATATCTGCGCACGGCAATTGACCGCGGCCGCTTCCCCCAAAGATTATGTCCTGGTATGCCCTTGGTATTGTGGCATCACCTTTGCCAATTATTTTAAAGGGACCACGCTCTGGGATACCCTTCCGCCGATATCAGACCACTCGGTCCACCGCTTTGATTTGGTCCAATTACAGCTCCAAAACACCAATGCCATCACTCCTTTGCTCGGGCAAATCACCCAAACCCTCCAAGCCGGCCATCGCGTCTGGATTTTGGTGGAAGAAGGCCGGATGCACGTACCGGCAACAGGCACACGGCCGCCGCTCAACCTTCCTCCTGCGCCTTTGCCCGATACCGGCTGGGCTGATGCGCCATACACGCGCGTCTGGACTTTCCAAGTGGCCTGTCTCCTGGTCGATCACAGCACGAACTTTGAAAAACTCAAAAACTTTTCCACGGAACGTTTCCTGGCAGAAAACATGAGCCTGTTTGTCGCCAATGGCTGGAAAACCAACTCTCCCGTTCAGTAAAGGCCTGCCGGTTCACGGAACTCTCACTGCACAGCCGGTTGCTCGTTTCCGACATCTTCACTGACGGTAAACCAAAAAACACAAATACATTATGGCCTCAATTGACAATGGATTCGACGCTTTCCTTATGTTTGCAGGAAGCGCTCTCGAGGGTGCCGCGTTCGCATCCCCGCTGCGCAGAAGCGGAAAATCTTCGTCCTGGAAATAAAAGGCTTGTGCCATTTCGTTTTGGTCGTCCACAATCGCTGGACGATGTGGAAGAAAAGCCACAGAAACTGCCAAAGAAATGAATGCCGATTTGATTGTTGATAAACACCCGTTTTCTACGGGAACGCTGCTTCTTATGGTGGTTGGCGGCATGTTGATTGGGTATGGAATTGTTTATCTCATTTTGAAAAATAGAAAATGAATGCGGCCATGAACCTCGCCGTCATCAATTTGGACTTTTGGGGTCGCGCCGCGATAATAATAACTGAGCAGTCCTCCGAGGCGTTTTCGTCGGCAGAGGTTTCCTTCTGACGGGAAGAAGGTTGCTTCGGGTTGGATGAGTTGATTTGCCAAACCCTGATGATTTCGTTCCAGATTGAAATGAATCACAAATTCATCCACCACACAATGCACAATGCAGTGGACCCTCTCCGAAGAAGACCATCCTTCCCAGACACTTCTGCCGGATAGTCCGCATAAATCGTTCGGCATACACGTTCAAATTCGACTGACGCGTCCGCAGCCGCAGCGGCTCAAACTGTCCACTCCGCACCATCTTTGCTAAACGCAAAATATCTTGGTCCGTGAGTAGTGAAACACTCTTGCTTATCCGTCTTGATCTCCGATTATGACGCGATCCAATAACTCGATCTTCAGCGATTGACCTGCCCCGGTTGCAGAATATTTGCCAGCTTTGACAGTTTTAGCCACTAAAAGGTTTAGAATTCAGTGGTTTTAGGGGCTTTTGTTGTGGCACTGATTTTGCTTGTTAATCTTAACTAAATGGTGGCTCAGACACCGTTTGTATTGGGGCTGGCGAGGGATTGTTGATGCGCAGAGACACGTCTTCCCCTCGTCTTCCCTACTCACTAACACTGTACGGCGAACCGCACGGCGCTGCTAATTTAAAGTCGGGATTGGTGCATACCTTTTGAGCAGTGTGGTTTCCCTTGCAAGGGACTGCCTTACCCGGGTCCAAAATAGCAAGATCCCCGCGCTGGTAAAAGCCAAGACTGGATTTGAGATAGTCTTGCAAGTTGGCGGAGCAGAAAGAGAACCAAATGGGAAATCCCGACTTCAATCCATCGCAGATCAGCACGTCGGTAACCTTCCTATTTAGAAATAGGTGCTTGTCCCTGATTGCGATCCTAACGCGCCTGTGTTGTAATTGCCGGACAGAAGCGACTCTTGGAAAACGCCTGCTAATTAATGGACGATGATCGGCGGCCGTGGCTCAGCAAATAACACACAGTCAAGCTCCGTATCGATTTCGGATACCAGGCTTAAAACCAAGAAGCATAAAAGTCAAAAAACCACTAACAAACTCAATATGAAACTCAATCAAACATTGCTGGCCATGGCAATCGCAGGCGGACTCGCGTCGGCTGGCGGGGCGAAGGCTGACATCGTCTATAACGTAAACCTGAAGATCGGTGCGGGCGGGGATGCCGGCACTATCACAACGGATGGCAAAATCGGGGTCATCGGTGCCACCGACATTGTTTCCTGGAACCTGACCGGGACCGGGAATGGCGGAGCGAGCTTTACCTTTAATCCTCAAGACAGCGTCGTAGAGGTCGGTAACAACACCGATATCTTCAACCCGGATGCGGGCACGCCCGACCTGACCGCGACCGCGAATGACATTTACTTCAACTTCAACGGCACAGATGGTGGCTACTTGGGTTTCCAGACCCCGCCAGCCTATGGTGGCGAGGTTTACATGAGTTTCGGTGCTAATGGAAATCAAGAAGACACCTTTACGGGCGAGGCCTTCGTGCCAGTGTATTACAGCTATTCGTCGACGGTCACTAGTGCGGAATCAGGGAACCAAATCATCGCCACGGCCGTTCCCGAACCCGCAACCTGGGGTTGGATCGGATCGGGTGGCTTGCTGCTTCTGTCGCTATTTCGTCGCCGCTTCGGAAAATAATCCCCGGCGAACATTATAGGATCAACAAGGGGTCGGTCCTGAATGGCCCTTAGTTAAGGTTTCGATATTTGCGAGGTCTGCCTTTCCAGTATCTGCTGCGGTGGGAGATTTCCACAAACTGGCGACGTGGGCGGTTGAGTAACGGATAGGGTTTGGGACGGTGTTTGACGGCGCGCGGTTCCTCGCGGTTGTGTCGCAGCGGTACTAAGTCCCGCACAAGGTTAAGTAACAGGTCATCCCAGAGCAGGCGGCGCATTTTTCGGCTGCGTGCTTGGGCGATGGTCGCGCTGTACTGGCGCAGGGCATCCGCCGTGCCTTTGAAGCTGATCCGATTCAAATCCACAGAGTATTGGGCGACCGCTTCGGCCATCACGCAGCGGATGAGATTGTGGGCGACCAGATAGGCCAGCAACTCCTTCTCGGCCATGTCCGGGCTTTTGCAGCGCAACTGATCCATCCCCAAGGTGGTCTTGAGATCGCGCAGGCACAGTTCCAGCCGCCAGCGACGCGCGTAGAGGGTCGCCAGTTGCTCCGCCGGATAGAGTTGGGGATCCAAGAGCGTGGTGACCAAAGTAATGCGTCGGCCGCGGAAGCCGCGAAGGGTGGCGGTGAACCGGACGACGCGTACGATGATTTGCGCCGGTAACTGGGCCCATGCGGCGGTGGTGAGAATTGCGGATTGCTGGTAGCCCTTGGTCCAAACAAACAGTCCGTCGTTTTTATCCAACCGCCGGGCCTTGCGGAAATCCACCGTGCGCTTCTGGTGGAGGCGGGCCACCACGTCTACGCCGCGCGTGGGTAAGGCGGCCAAGGTGGTATACTCGCCATAGGCGCGGTCACCCAGGAGGATGTCACCCGCTTTGAGTTGGTCCCACAGTTGGCGGAAGAGGCGCAGGTCGTGGTTATGCAGGCTGCCCCAGAGGACGTTGAGCACCGCTCCACTGTGCAGGCAAAAGAGCACAGCCAGCTTGAGAACCGGAAAGCCGCAACCGGGCTTTTGGGTGGAAGGCTGGGGATAGCGTTGTTGGTTTTCGGAGGTGTCGGCCAACTGAGAAGTCGAGCCGTCCACGACTTTGACGGGACGGCCCTGAAGTGCATCCGAGTGGCTGGCGCGAACACGCGCCGCTTGCGCCGTGGCGGCCAAAGCCTTTTCCAGCCGTTCCCGAGGCAGCCGTTGGCGGGCTTGAACGTAGGCCGAATCGCCAGCGTCCACCGGCTCTTTGCCGTGCAAGCGGCAGAGGGCTTGGACTTGGCGAACCACCTCGCGGCAGGAGGTCCGGGGCTGGAGCATCTGCCAGAGGAAGCATTCGAAGGTCAGCCGCAGACTGAAGACCCGGTCGCGGCTGTTGGGCCCTCCATCCTCGGCCGAGAGCAGGGGCGGAGGTAGAAAGTCACGCAGGTGTTGCTGGAGTTGAGCCAGGGTGGTCTGCCGGAGCGCTTGGGTGGAGCGGCGGCCCAAGGCCGCCAGCCGGGAGCGGAAGGCTGGGAAACAGGGGGGTTCATAGTAAGTATATATACTTACTACGTTGACAGCCCGCCGCATTTTCGGTTCAATCGGGGTGTGAAAATCAGTTCCCGTCCGCCGCCGCCCTACCGCCAGCTTCAGCGCCAGTTGGCTCGGCTGGGCTATCTCAGCCAAGGCAGTGTATTCGAACGCGCGCCCGGTCAACAGGGCAGCCGCTATGTCTGGACGCGCAAGGTCCAGGCCAAGACGGTCACCGTCGCGCTGTCCCAAGAGCAGTATCACTGGCTCAAGCAAGCCGTAGCTAACCAGCGGGAGTTGGAGCGCATCGTGGAGGAGATGCAGACACTTTCCCGACAAATCCTCTTTGAAACAGTGCCCGGAGTTACCAGACGCAAACGGTTGGGAAAGAAAGTTTTAGGCCTTATCTAAGGACCATTCGGGTCGGTCCTATAATTGTGAAATATTTAGTTTTCAACCATATTCTTCCTCCGCGGCCAAGAGTAGTCGTTGCAACCTCTCAAATTTCTTCCCAGGCTTCCGCTGCAGTCGGCTCACGGCCTGGGATACTCGCGTGTAGTGCCCCATCGCCAGTTCCTCGCTTACCCACCGCAATGACACTGCCGTCCGTTACCGCAGCCACCACGCCAACGCCGTCTTCTCCGGCGCGCCTTTCGACAAGGCCACCACGTCAATCGCGTACAATCCAAGCGCCTTCAATCCAACCGCCAGAAGAGCGCGTGCCCCGCCCTCACCATGGGGCCTCCGTGCCCCGCCAGCATGCAATTTGCGATGTTTTCCCGCCACCAACTTTCTCAAGCGAGTCTTCAGTTGATCCAGAAAACCTTCATCTCGCGCTTACCAACCCCGCCGCAGTTCCTTCCATTTGGCCTGCCATTGCCGCTTGCATCGCCTAACTCCATGGTAAAATCAGGCCGGAAACTACACCACATTCCGCCATTGCACCACGTCCTCGATCTTTGCCCGCTGGTAAATCTGGTGAATCAGTTCTGAGGAATGATTGATCAGCCGCATCGCCGCATAGTGTAACCTGTCAGTGATGCGCGACTGCCTTTTTCTTGCCCAGAACCTTTTGGTTTTCAGGTTTACCTTCGAGTTCAGCGATTTCGTCCGTGCTCAAACGAAAATCCGCCGCGCCAATAATGCCGTCGAGCTGTTCCGGACGGCGAGCGCCAACAATGGCTCCGGTGACCGCAGGCTGGCGCAAGGTCCAGGCAATGGCGACTTCGCCAGGAGTACGTCCATGGCGTTCGCCCACGAGGTGAAGGCGTTCCACCAGCGCGAGGTTTTGCGTGAGTCTCGGTTCCTGAAACTCAGGATTCCGGCTCCGCCAGTCCCCGGCAGCCAGGTTTTCAATGCGTTCGCGGGTCATGGCCCCGGTCAACAGGCCTGATGCCATTGGAGAATAAACGATAACGCCAATTCTTTCCCTCCCACAAAAAGGAAGCAGCTCCTTTTCGGAAGCTGGCTTGACCAGCGAGTAAGGCGGCTGAAGCGAGGTAACCGGGGCGATTGGCTGGACGGCCTGAAGTTCCTGGACTGAAAAATTTGACACACCGATCCAGCGCACTTTTCCCTCCTTTTGCAACGCGGCAAGGGTGTGCCAACCCTCCAAGGTTTCAGCCAAGTCATCAGCCGGCCAGTGAATTTGGTAGAGATCAATGGTTTCAATTTGAAGCCGGCGCAAGCTGTTTTCGACTTCGGAGCGGACGGACTTCGCCCTGAGTGAATAATCAACCGCGCCCTGATCATTCCAAATCATCCCGCATTTGGTGAAAACCAGGGGGCGTTCATGGGGCCACTCTGCCAGCGCGCGCGCCACCACTTCTTCGGAATGACCAAGACCGTAAACGGCGGCGGTGTCGATCCAGTTGACGCCGAGTTCGAGGGCACGGTGAATGGCGGCGATGGAATCGGCATCCTCCTGCGCCCCCCAGCCAAATTGCCAGCTGCCGCCAATGGCCCAGGCACCGAAGCCGATGGGGGTGATTTTCAAATCCGAATTACCGAGTGTTCGTTTTTTCATTGTTGATTTTTTAATATTTTGGTTGGGGCAAGCAATTTGCCCGTGACTGCAACCCAAGCCGGGCTTGTCCAGGCTTTGGAGCATCCCCGCCGGAGCGGCCTCACAAGCCAACAATTCACCCGACTACCGGATTGTTCAAGTCGGCAAATAAAGTTGGCGTCGGCGCGAACAGCGATCAAAGAGGGCTCTGGTTGGAAAGTGTTTGAAATACCTGTTTACTTTTGACTTTGCGCCCAAGCTGCCTAGGCTGGATTAAACCAAAATTAAGTTGTTCATGAATAAACTTTGGCTTGCCCAGCGGATCAACATACCGGTCCACCGGCGAAGGCAATCGGCTCGCCCCCAATCGCCGGGCAAAACCTTCACGAATTTTACTGTCAGCCAATGGTTGCGACGCCCGGCCAAAGCCGTAGCCATTTCCACCTGAATCCAATTCAATAACCACACACCAAAAACCACAAAACATGAAAGTACAGCAATCAAAAGGCAGCATTCGCGGCAGGAGTTTGGCGATTCTTGCATTACTGGCCTTGACCGTTTCCACCACGCGCGCCGATTATCAAAGCACGGTGCTCAATGACCACCCGGTGGGTTATTGGCCGCTAAGCTTGTACGATGCCAATGCCACCAATGGCCTGGCGACGGATCTTTCTGGCAATGGCAACACCGGCACTTACGTCACCATTAGCACGGGTGTTAACGACGTTCCCGGACCTTCGGCGTATATTACCAATGCTGTCAGCTTTGACGGTTCGACGACCTTTGTTGATCTGAGCACCCCGGCAACCAACACCGCTTTACTGAATTTCGGTGGGGCGATCACCATGGAAGCCTGGGTACAAGCAGCCAACCCGGCAGCCGGAACCGACATGGACATCATCGGAAAAGGTGACGATGTCAGCCAGAATTACGACGAAAATGCGATGCGGTTGGACAACAGTGGCGGTTTTCACGGCGGCACGTACAACCAGACCGCCGGTGAAAAGGGAGCCATCGGGGGAACCCAAACCACCAACTGGACCTACTTGGTCACCACCTACAATGGAACGAATTGGGATCTTTATGCGAACGGTGTCTTGATCGCAACTTCGACCGACACAGTGGGGGCAATTAATTTCATCGACCCGTGGTATATCGGGGATGGCAGTGAAGATGGGGCAAGCTTGCTGCTGGCCGGCAACCTGAGCCAGGTGGCGCTCTACACCAACGCGCTGACTCAGGTGCAAATACTAACGCATTACCTGGTCGGAGTTGCTGGCTCCACCAATACGCGGCCCGTAATAATCGAGCAGCCGGCGTCACCAACAGTTTCCCCGAACGCAACGGTGACGTTCAGTTGCCAGGTGGCTAGCGTCTTGCCGGTGACCAACCAGTGGTATAAAAACAGCTTCCCTTTGCTGAATCAAACGAATGCCACGCTCATCCTGACCGGCGTCCAGACCAACGCCGCCGGCAATTACAGTGTCGTTATCGGCAACCTCGTCGGGACCACGAACAGCACCGTCGCAACGCTAACCGTGGTCACCCAACCTAAAACCATCGCCTGGCAAAGCCCGCACATTATTTCCGGGACAACCGATGTGCTCACTAACGGAACCTATTTCGGTTCATGGGCGCCAAATGACGGGGCTGCCAGCACCCTGCCAGTCAATGGTGTGAGCTTTCAAGAATCATCTGACCTCCCAAATCTCACCTCTGCCTTTGACGGTGGTAGCGGCGGTTACAGTGGATTCGGTTCGCCGAACACCGCTGATGCCAACTATAACGCCCTCCTTCAATCCGGGCAATATTCCGGCGGCGGCGGCAACAGCACTTTCAGCTGGGGAGGTATGACACCAGGTCACACCTACGAAATTGAGTTCTGGGTGGAAGACGTGCGCGGCTATAATGACCGCTGGGAAAACCTCAGTGGCGGTGACATCGGAGGCACCATCTACGGCACTGACACCTCTGGTCCCCTGGGTTACTGTTCTCCGGTTTTTGGCAACACGACCAATCCCGGTTATTACATCGTCGGCACCTTTATCGCGGATAGCACCGCTTCGGAAGAGATTCTGCTGTCACCATCCAATATTGGCGGTAGCTCGAGCGCGCAAATCAATCTTTTTCAGGTTCGTGACATTACGCCCGTGACCACGCCCGCCCAGCCCCGCATCACCAGCATCCATTTGTCGGGGACCAATCTGGTCATCAGCGGGACCAATGGTTCAACCATCTATCAGTCCGTATTGCTGACCAGCACAAATGTTTTGTTGCCTTTTGGCAACTGGACGCCGGTGGCGACCAATACCTTTGCCAGCGGGAATTTCAGCATCACCAATGCGGTCAATCCGCTCGCCCGTCAGAATTATTACCTTCTGCGAGTACCGTGATTAACCGAACCCAATACCGTCACAGTTGATGCGTAAAAACCTCCCCCTTTTCGGGCCCCGGCCGGAAAAAACTAAAGCTGGCATTTATCCGTCGCCGGATTAAACATTCTTCGCTACTGGCGGTCAAAGAAAGACGCAAAGAAAGAAGTTGTGGAGCCCCAATTCTCACCTTTGGAACCGGCGGACAGATTCCATCTGAACGCAGCTTCCGGCTGGCTTGGTCTGGGAGACATTGGTTCCGCGAAAGAAGAGCTGGATCAAATCTCCATCGCCAGGCAGGGACATCCGGTGGTGTTGATGGCGCGCTGCCAGATTTTCATGGGATCGAGAGAGTGGAAGTCGTTGATCGAAACCACCGAAGTGCTGCTCAGGGATTATCCCACGTTGCACGAAGCCTGGGTGGATCGCAGTTATGCCCTGCACGAGTTAAGACGGACTCAGGAAGCGTTTGAGGCCCTGTTGCCCGCGGTGGCAATGTTTCCGACCGTGTGGGTGGTTCCCTATAATCTTGCCTGTTACTGCGCGCAAACAAAACGATTGGCTGAAGCGCTTGAGTGGCTGCAAAAGGCGGTGGAGATTGCCGGAGAAAGGGATGTCCGCGCCCAGGCATTGAATGATCCTGATCTCAAACCAATCTGGAATGAAATCAAATTCGGAGTCGATTAAACCGGGGTTGGGGGTTCCAAAAGAGAAGAAAACACAGAGCAAAAGCTCGTCCAGGGATGAATCCCGGAATTGACCAGAAGTTATTATCCGCGGGTTGGGGGTACCCGGCGCAAAATAGTGCGCAGAAACATTTTGGCAATGCTTTGCTGCCCTTTTCCGTGACTCAACAGGGCAAAACCGGCTGCGGCCAGTGCGGCCAGCAATGCCATCTGGCCCGGCTCCGGAACGACCACTGCAACCCACGCGCCGGTGATGTTTTGATCAAAAGGAATATTATAAACAATGTTATTAGCACCGACGCCAAAGGTCTCTTCAGTGGCAATCAGAGAGATAGCAGCCGAGCTGATAGTTTTGCCGTTGAGCGGGTTTTTACCCCCATCCACGAAGTCGTCGTAATAATTTACCGCGTCATATTCGGGGGCAATCGGGCTTTTGTTATTTGGATTGGAAAATTCACGACTTAACAAGACATCGTTGTTGCCCAGACCAATGGCAATGTCCAGTGGTGTCAAAATTTGGGACGAGTTCCAGGCGAAACTGAGATTCGGGTCCAGCGAGGTGCTCAGGCTGTTAAGCGAGAAAGTGACAGGAGGGATGTAACCATTATACAAATTAAAACTTAAATAAGAGCTTGGCCCAATGTCCGCCGTGCTGCCTTGCAATGAGGATTGCACGTCCAAAAACAATTTGCCGCTGACGCCAGTGTCGGAAGAAACAAAATCATACTCGTAAGGATAATCCACCGCCGCGTGCAAACCCGTCGCACATCCAAGGGCAAGCGATGCAACCATCCCCATTAAAGATTCTTTTCTGAGCATAAAAATTAAGGTCTTATCAGTGTCATGATTAAAGCATTAACCAGACCAACGAACGGAAAACACTAACGAAAAGCAAAGTCGGGTGCAAGAGACTTATGGTACCGTCTTAATGACCAAACACCTCGGTTAAAGGTTGCCGCCTTGAAGCAACATGTGGAAGAGTCATACTAAAATCAACTCAAGATTATAATAATAAGGCATTTAAACAAAATAAAAATCAAAAAAGTGCGCGTTGCGGCTAAGGGGCGCATCCAGATACTGCACCCGTGGAAGAACTATCGCGTTGCCCCGCTCTTGTACCGCAGTCCTCCGAGCCCGCCGTATCGCGGCTTTTCAAACCCGCATGCCTCCCGTCGCCCAAACGTGCTCCAGATTTCCGCGCACCGCCGATTGGGATATTGGCGACATAGTTAGTTTGGAAACCGGCGGTCCCATCGCCCCTGAACGCACCCATCCCTTCATTCATCCTATTGCCCGTGCGGCGTCGCACTCCTGTCAAAATCCCTTTTTCCACAGGGCGGTGTCAGGATCGACCACATTCTAATTCATCAAATCCGCCAGAGCGGGGTCATTGGCGTGAACGATTTTCCTGAGCTTGGTGATGGCGGCTTTCAGGTTGCGCTGGCTGAAGAGACTCGTACCGGCGACAAAGGTATCTGCCCCCGCCTGCGCACACTCGGCAGCCGTTATATCGTTAATCCCGCCATCCACACTAATTCGATAGGGCAACCGCTTTTCCCTCCGCCAGACTTCGGCCTGCTGGATTTTCGGCAGAGTTTCATGGATAAACTCCTGCCCGCCAAAACCAGGATTAACGGTCATGACTAAAAGAAGATCAATCTTGTCCAAGTAAGGTTCGACCAGTGAGATGCGCGTATTGGGGTTTAAGGCTAAGCCAACCTTTTTACCGAAAGATTTGATTTTCCAGATCAAGGCGGGAACTGCGTCCTCCAACTCCACGTGAATAATCATTTGATCAGCACCAGCTTTTGCGAACGATTCGAGCAGGATGTCCGGCTGGCTGCACATCAAATGGACATCGAAAAAAAGATTTTTGGCGAAGGGCCGAACAGCTTTGACCACCTGCGGGCCGAAGGAGATATTCGGCACAAAATGGCCGTCCATGATGTCGAGGTGCAACCAATCAGCCCCCGCCTTGGCAGCGCGCGCGGCCCCCTTGCCGAATGAGGCGTGGTCAGCGGCGAGCAGCGATGGCGCAATAATCATGAGCTTGATTTAAGCGGACTCTGGCGACAAAGCAAAGTGGATTTGCATCCGATCCCATGCCTGCAATCAATTCGACTTTTGATCCAGCCGACGGCGGACGATCCGGGCCAGATCGTCGGGCACATACGGCTTGGGAAGATAATTCAGATTCAAGTCGAGCTGGAAATCCTTGCCCAATGCATCGGCGCTGTACCCGCTCGAATAAATCACCTTGAGTGCGGGCTTTTGCTCCAGGAGTTTCTCGGCCAATTCGCGTCCGTTGATCCCGCCGGGCATGATAACGTCGGTGAAAAGGAGCTCGATGTCCTTCTTGTATTCTTCCCAGATTTTGAGCGCCGCATTTCCATCCACCGCCTGGAAAACGCGGTAGCCATGGCGGATGAGCGTGCGGGTAATGATCTCGCGGAGATCGCGCTCATCCTCGACCACCAGGATGGTTTCGGTGCCATCGGGTGCCCGCACCGGCTGGCTGGATGAATCGGTGGTGGTGACCTGACTCGTGGTGGCGGCGGGCAGGAAAATCCGAAAGGTGGTGCCTTTGCCCAAGTCGCTCTCAACTTCGATCCAGCCCTTATGCTGTTTGACAATGCCGTAGACCGTCGCCAGTCCCAAACCAGTACCTTTGCCAAGCTCCTTGGTGGTAAAAAACGGCTCAAAAATGCGGGTGATATTTTCCGGGGGAATGCCCATGCCGGTGTCGGAGTGGGTGAGGCAAACAAACCGGCCGGAACGCGCTTCCGCATACAGTCGGCCATGTCCGACATCGACCTCGCAATTGCCGACGCTGATGGAGAGCGTGCCGCCGCGCGGCATCGCGTCGCGCGAATTAATGGAAAGATTCATCAACACCTGCTCGATCATGCTGGAGTCAACCTGAGTAATGGCCGGCTGCTCGCTGAAACTCATTTGCAAGGCAATATCTTCGCCCAGCAGACGCCCGAGCATTTCGGTCATGCCTTCGATCACCTTGTTCAAATCCAGTGGCCGGGGATTGACAATCTGCTTGCGGCCGAAGGCGAGCAGCTGTCGGGTCAGGCCGGCAGCGCGCTCCGAGGCCTGTTTGATCTGGCTGGCCGAGGCTTTGGCGCGGGCGTCAAGCGGGCTCAAGGTCAGCAGTGTGGCATGGCCAAGGATGATGGTGAGGATGTTGTTGAAATCATGGGCGACACCGCCGGCGAGCTGGCCGATTGCCTCCATTTTCTGGGATTGGCGGTACTGTTCCTCCAGGCGTTTATGCCGGGTGACGTCGCGGAACAGGCTTAACAGCAGCCTTGGCTGGCCGCCCGTCTTGACATAAGAGTCAGTGATTTCGAAGGTCACCTTGCGTCCGTCATGCAGATAATGCTCCCGCTCAGTCTGACTCTCCAGCAAACCGGCGCGGAAATTCTGGCGGTAATCTGCCAGCATCTTTTCAGAATTGATATCGGTGGAGTAAATGACGCTGAATAATTTGCCGTCTAATTGATCCTGGGACATGCCCACGAGCCGGCAAAAGGACTCATTCACCGCCACCACCGCGCCATTCTCGTCAGTCAAACGCATTCCATCCACCGAGTTTTCCCAGACCGACCGGAACAAGGTTTCCGAGCTCCGCAAGGCCAGTTCGGCAGCGTGGCGCGCACTAATGTCACGGACGTGAAACAGCATGGCCGGCTGGCCATCGAATTCAATGTGCACCACGCGGGCTTCCACGGGCACGCTGCGGCCATCGGCGCGAAAGCATTCGCCCTCCACCCAGGAAATCTGGCGGCTGGCCAGCCGCCGGAAATTGGCGCGGGCGGCTTCGCGAGCCGCTTCGGGAACCAGCTCCTCCACCGCATTTTTGCCGATCAATTGTTCGCGCGTCAATTGGTACAAGGCGCAAGCACTCGCATTCGCGTCGAGAATCTTTCCCGGATAGTCTTCAACCAGGATGGCGTCCGGCGAATTCTCGAACAATTGATAAAAACGCTGCTGACTGTGGCGAAGATTCTCCTCGGCGCGCGCCCGGTCCAAGGCACCACCACATTGATCCGCCAAGGTTTGAAACGTCTCCAGGTCGTGCTCGGAATAACTTTGCGTGTGCCGGCGATGGACAAACAAAACCCCGATCACACGTGAACCCTTGCGGATGGGCGCAATCATGGTTGTACCGGCTTGTTCCCCGGTTTCCTGGGCGGACACCAGCTCCGCCCCGCGGGTGATGACACGCTGAACAAGGGTGTTCGCGGATTTGGATTGGGGGGAAGCCGGAATTTCGACCCTGCGGCCCTCCACCGTGGTAATGGTCAACAAGGACACGACTTCGTCCTTTTCCTCAAAATACAAATCCAAGGCGAAGTCATCCCAATTGAACAGCTGATCGGCCGCCTCGCAAATAAACATGGCCGCCCCCGAGGCGGTGGTAACCGCGCTGAGTTGGCGGCTTAATTTGTTAAACTGGGCGTTGCGGTGCGCGGCGCGGCGGCGGGCGGTGACATCGGTGGCCATGGTCAGCGCAGCCAGACGGCCCTCAAATGTAAGAGGCGACCAGACCACCTCCACATCCATGGTATTGCCATTTTTGTGTTGATGCTGCCAGATCAGGCTTTTGGCTTCTGCGTCCCAGACCGGCGGTCGGGAGCCGAGACCGGGTATCGTGGCGCGCAGGCTGGTCAAGGTCTTGGCCACAAACTCCTCGCGGGAATAACCGTAGTGCTGGATGGCTGCGTCGTTGACCTCGAGAATTTTCAGATCCTCCAGGTCAAAAATCAGCATCGAGTGCGGATTGCTGTGGAAGAGAAAGCGATATTGTTTTTCGCTGCGACGCAAATCCTCCTCGGCCGCCAGAAATCGGGCGCGTTCAGCCGCCTCATTGATCGCACGGCGCACCGCGGGCACCAAACGCTCGCGGTAATTTTTTAGCACGTAATCGGTGGCTCCGGCCTTCAAAGTCTCAATCGCAGCCTGCTCGCCAATATTGCCCGTCAGCAGAATGAATGGGAGCAGAGGAAATAATTCACGGACGGCTTTCAGCGCCTCCATCCCGTTAAAGTCAGGCAAACGATAATCCGACAGGATCAGATCCCATTTTTCGGCTTTTAATGCCTGCAAAAAATCGGCCTTATGGCTGACGGCATGGACCTTCACCGCCAAGCCTTGCTCGGCAAAGAGGTCGCTTACCAGCAGCGCATCGGCTGGATCATCTTCCACATGCAATATCCGAATCATTGATTGACTCATTCAATTATAATTTCCCGCATCACTGCGCTGTCACTTCAGCTTTTTTAAGCTAGAACCACGCCGTTTCCGCCATCTGGCCCGGGAAAAAAGCCCAAACCGATCGATTCAAGGCAGAACCCGCCAAAGCGCCGCCCTGACGGTGAGTCCACGGCTGGGAAAATCCTACCAGAGCCTCCGCGCAACGCGACTCAAGAATTGTCCCGCGGCGAGATTTTTCTTAAACGGGGATGATCAAGCTCGAAAGCCCAGGAAAAGCGCATTTTTATTGATTGACAAAAACTGCCAATTGTTTATTGTTTTCGCTTTTACGCCAGTTAGAAAGAAATATGCCAAACACGAAGTCAGCCGAACGCCGGATGCGCAACAGCGCCCGCAAACAGCAACACAACCGCAGCATCGTTTCTAAGCTGCGCCGGGTGGAGCGCGATTTCCGCGCCACCATCGCAGCCGGCAAAAAGGAGGAGGCCTTGAAACTCCTGCCCGCAGTCCATTCGGCCTTCGACAAGGCAGTTAAATTCGGTGTTGTCAAACGCCCCACGGCTAATCGTAAAAAATCCCGCCTTTCGCTCGTCGTCGCCAAGACGCCGGTCACTGCCAAGTAATCACGGAAAAACCAATTTCGGTTTGGGGATACCATTTTTTGCCAGGCCGAATTGAATGTCCACGCTCAGCAGGCGTAAACCCCACTTGACGCTACGGTGTAAATTCATGGAAAAAAGCTTCCATGAAATATTTAGCGCGGCAACTGGTTGCCACTTGGCAAAGCCGTCTCATAATCTCGTGGCGGGCATCGTAATCTCGCAGCAGAGGCCGTCAATCGTCATGCTGTCCTCTTGGCTTTGCCGCCGCACCTTGTTCACTGTAATTACCACCTTCTGAGTTGCGCCCGGCAGCGGAGAGCCGGACGATCCTTTGCCCCGGCACACGCACGCATCGGGTCAAAATTGTGGCACAAATACCGGCGGCATTGATATTTGAACGAATTCCCTGCCCCCCAAATCCAATCTCAGTGAATTTGCTTCCTGTTGCGGACGGGAAAGCCAATTTCCGGTATGAGTTTGATCCTTCACGAAACACAAAACTGGCTCCGGGCGGGCCTGGCATTGATCTATCCCGAGAACTGCCAGCTTTGCCATAGAGAACGAGCCACCCCGCGCGACGGCTTTGTCTGCTCCCAATGCTGGACCCAAGTGCGCTTCTTGCGGCCTCCGTATTGCAGCCGTTGCGGCCTGCCTTTCGACGGCGAACTGACCGGAACCTTTGAATGCACGAACTGTCGTGAGCTGGAATTTCATTTCCGCTTCGCCCGGGCGGCGGTAGTGGCCAAAACGGTTGTGCTCGAAGCAATCCATCGTTTCAAATATTCGCGGGCCTTGTGGTTTGAAAATTTCCTGGCGGGTTTACTCCTGCGGGAAGCGGTGCCCGCGCTGGATCCGCACGAATGGGATTCTATCGTTCCCGTTCCCCTGCACTCGGTCAAACAACGCGAGCGCGAATTCAACCAGTCGGAATTATTGGCACGGCGGTTGATGGCGGCGACCGGGATTCCCTGCCGTCCGAAACTGCTGCGGCGCATCCTCCCCACTGCCACCCAGACGCTGCTTTCGAGGGAAAAAAGGGCCTCAAACATGAAGGGGGCCTTTGCCGTGCCTGACGGGATCCGCCTGGAAAAACAGCGAATCATCGTGCTGGACGACGTTTTTACCACCGGGGCCACCACAAATGCTTGCGCCCGGGCTTTGCGCGGGGCCGGAGCAACCGACGTTTGTGTCTGGACAGTTGCCCGCGGACTCTGAATAATTATCAGTCATGGCAACCACATTTCTGACCAAGACGGCGATGGGCGTGGAACAGATCGAACCGGCTCTGACTCCGCCGACGAGCAAGCCACAACTGCCGAACAAGTCTAAACTGGGCTCGGACAAGCCCAAAACGCGAAAACGCGAGATTCCTGAGGGCCTGTGGACCAAATGTCCGTCCTGCGAAACCATGATTTTCGACAAGGAATTGGACGAAAAACTGAAGGTTTGTCCAAAATGTCAGTTTCACTTTCCCATTGGCTCGCGCGAACGCATCCATTCTCTGGTGGAAACCTGCACCTTTGAGGAAATGGACGCCGCAATGACTAGCGTGGATTTGCTCAAGTTCACCGGTTACCGCGCCAAACTGGATCGGGACCGCAAGGCGACCATGTTAATGGATGCAGTTGTCACCGGGGTTGGCAAAATCGGGCGGCATCGGGTTTCGCTCGGGGTGATGGATTTTGGTTTTCTTGGCGGTTCCATGGGTTCAGTGGTCGGCGAGAAGCTGACCCGCATGATCGAGCGGGCCACGGAAGGCAACTGGCCGGTGATCATCATTTCAACCAGCGGCGGGGCACGTATGCAGGAAGGCTCTATGAGCCTGATGCAGATGGCCAAAACGAGTGCCGCGCTGGCTTACCATGCGCAAGGAAAAGTGCCCTACCTCAGCATCCTCACCAATAATAGTTACGGCGGGGTGATGGCCAGCTATGCCGCGCTGGGTGACTTGATTCTCGCCGAACCTGCGGCCATGATCGGTTTCGCCGGCCCTCGCGTCATCAAGGACACAACCCATGCCGAATTGCCGCCCGGGTTTCAAACCGCCGAATTTCTGCTCGACCACGGTCTGATCGACGCCATCGTTCCGCGCCAGGAGATGAAAGACCAAATCGTCAAGTACCTGGACTACCTCCTCGCCAGCCGGGACCCTCAATAAACTAAACCTCAGCGGCGGCCGTCATACCACATGTACGCCGCCTCGCGACTTCTCACGGCGCGGCGATGGTTGAAAATCGAGCGCAGAAAAAAAACGCCCAGTTCCTTGGGAGTATACAGATTGAGTTTGCGCGCCGAGGTCAGCAGCGGGTGCCGGTGCAGCACCACGATTCTCTTTTTCTCCTGACGCGCGCATTGTTTCAAGCGCTGGGACAGCTCCAGTTCCTCCGCCGCGTAAAGTTCCGTGCTGAAGCCGCCCAGACGGCGAAAGACGCTCGCCTCAACAAAAATGAACGAACCGGCCAGCCATCTTAGCCGGCGGCTGAACATGTTCCACAGGCCGGTGAACAGCTTGGGTCCAAGGCGCTGCTGATCCAGCTTGACCGTCGAGCCGCCCGCGAGGCAACGGCCGGAGCTTATTTGCTCCGCCACCGCGTCAAAAAGCTGCCGGCTGGGATGCGAATCGGCGTCCACAAAGATCAGCCAGTCGCCAGTCGCGGCGGCAGCACCCGTATTGCGGGCGCGGCCGATTTGATTAAAAGGCTCAAACACGACCCGGGCACCGGCCGCCCGTGCGATTTCCGCGGTCCGGTCCGTGGAATTATTGTCGCACACCACCACTTCAAAATCCCACTGGCGCGCGGTGAACGACGCCGCGGCCGCTTTGATTTCCACAAGCGATTCCGCGAGGAGTTTTTCCTCGTTAAACGCGGGGATGACAACCGAGATTTTCACCGGTTTAAAGTAACCCATCCGGCTTCGATTTAAAGTCCGGTTTCATTTTAGTCGTGCTTTTTTGGAAAGATGTTTTTTAATTATGGCATGAGTATCTGGATATTGGCGGTGTTGGTTTTAATCATCCTGGCGCTGGCCGGCTGGCGGCAGGGCGGCATCATGGCGTCCTTCTCATTTGTCGGCATACTTTTTGGCGCGCTGCTGGCCGTGCCAGTTGGAAAAATATTTCATCCCCTGCTGCCGCATTTGGGGGCCGCTAATCCGTTGGTGGCTTGGGCAATGGCACCTTTGTGCGGTTTCGTCCTGATTTCCATTATTTTCACGGTGGTGGGCATCAAGGTGAGCAAACAAACGGAAGTCCGTTTTAAACACAAGGAATCGGAATTGCGCAATGCGATGTACCTTCGGCTCAATGTACGGCTCGGAATCATCGTGGGCCTGCTCAACGGCGCGGCTTATTTCATCCTCGTCAGTTTCGTCATTTACAACCTCGCCTACCTCACCAAGCAGGTGGCCGTGGCGCCTAACCAGCCCTTCGCAATCCGCACATTGACCCAAATGGGCAATGACCTGCAATCCGCCGGGCTTGAACGCACCGCTGTGGCCGTGGGCTCCCTGCCCCATGAATACTATCAAATCTCTGATCTGGCGGGTTTTCTGATGCAAAATCCGGACGCCGCCGGGCGTTTGGCGAATTATCCCGGGATGACCTCGCTTTGGCAGCGTGATGACATGCAAATCCTGGTGACCGATCCCACCCTCACCAACGCGTTAGCCGCCGGCTCAAGCATCCAGGATATTTTGAATGAACCGTCGGTCCAGGATTTCATGAAGAACAAGGATTTGCGCAACGTGATGACGGATGCCATTGAGACCAATCTGGACGACCTGACTACCTATCTTCAAACTGGCAAATCCGCCAAATACTCCGACAAGATTATTGGCCAATGGGACTATAACGTCCGGGTCACGCTGGCTTGGTGGCGTTTGAGCCAATCGAAAGTTGACGCCAATGAAATGCTGGCACTCCGTAATTTATGGAGCAAGGCTTACGGCGACACCACCGTGTTGGCGACCGGTGATCACCAGTTATTCATCAAAAATCTGCCGCACTTCAATACCGGCACCCAGCCGAACCAGCCGCCCACCATCGACCAGCAGAATTGGAGAGGCGATTGGAGCGTCGATGATGGCACGAATTACACCCTCCATGTCAGCCTAAATGGCGAGGATAAGTTTTTATCAGCCACTGCTGATGATTTACGCATGTCAGCGAAGGATGGCCGGACCAAAATGTTCTTCGATCGGGAATTTTAGTCTCCTGAATCAGAAGTGCCTTGCAAAATTGTCAGTGCCGCTTGAGCAACGCGCCAGCGGGTAGGGAATCTCCGCTGCGGCGTCCAGTAGGCGCTCGCCTGCGTCTTAATTTAACAAGAAATCACTGTCTCGGCAGATTTGGAATGCTCTAAAGCACCACGTTTGTCAGGTCCAGCTTAAGTAGTTCCGTAGGCGTAAAACCTGCTCAATTGCGGCCATGTATGCCCGCAAGCGGCTGATGGTGTCTGTCTTAGGCGATATTCCGCTCACCCTGTCCCCCGATGCTGGTCGGAGGGGCACAACTCTTTGGCGTTCAAAACAAAAAGGCCCTGAATCTCAGGGCTTTTCGCTTAATCCGCCAGAAACGTTTGGACAACTTTTGCGGCGATTCCAATGGCGCAGATCAAACCGATTGCTCCATAGAAATCCAGCCGGGCTGTCCTTAAATGGTTACACGGGCATACCACCCGAATGTTCTGAAACAGGACACTCCGGGAGAATTTGCGTTCGCTCACTATCATGGTACTTAGAGCGAGCATAAGTCTTGCCAACTTATTAACTGGCGATTGTGACCCATTCCTTCCGGCGCGCAGCCTTGTACATGGCCGACATTACGGTCACCCGCTCTGCCGCTTCGTGCGGCGAAACCAGGGGCTCGTTCTTGGAACCCCCGACCGCGTCCAAAAACTGTATAATGGGTTCGGGTGCAGCGGCTGGGAGATCCGTCCAGACTCGATGGGCGTCGCTGCCGGAGACTTCTTCACTGCGATAATAAAGTTGGTCGTTGAAAATCACCGCGTGGCCCCGGGTACCGCTGATGAGTAATTTGACCGGATCCTCGATATCCACCCAACCCGCGGCCAGTGTCCCGATCAAGCCGCTTTTGAAATGGATCAAGGCCTCGCCGGTTTCGTCGCAATCACCATAGCGATGTGTCACCGGTTGAATGTCGGCGGTGACACATTCCACGCCACCGAACAGCCACATGAGGATGTCCAGCTTGTGGGTACCAAGATCGCCGAATGCACCCACGCCGGCGATTTTGGGATCGGCCATCCAGCGATATTCCGTATCGAACCAGCCACCCAGCGAACCATTATGGCAATTGGAACCGCGCACGCGCGTAATAATCCCGAAATGCCCCTGCTCGACTTCGCTCTTCAAGAAAAGATGTTTCGGGTCGGTCCGCATGAAATAACCCGTGGTAAAAATGACCCCGGCCTTTTCTATCGCGTCGGCCATTTCCTCGCTCTCGCGGGAATTGATGCCCATCGGCTTTTCCGCATAGATGGCTTTGCCCGCCTTGGCGGCCGCCAGGACCAGTTCATGATGACGATTGGTCTCAGACAAAATTACGACGGCGGCAATTTCGGGATCGGACCAGATCGTGTCCAGAGACGTCGGTACCACCGCACCCACCCCGGCAGCGCGCTTGGCGGCGCGATCCGCGTCATGATCCCAAACATACTTGATCCGGAATCCAGGATGATTGCTGACCGCGTCTAAATAGCCGGGTGTGTGGATGTGCGCAACGCCGACGAAAGCGACGTTGATTTTTCCAGTCACTTGGGCGTAAGCGGGCAAAACGGCGGCCGCGAGCGCGGCCGCACCAGTGGTTTTGATGAACTGGCGCCGGGTAAAAGGTGCGCTCATGATCAGGCGAGGCTCCAACCGTCGCGATTGCGGCGCTTGATGAAGTCGGCGGCTTCCGGGGCGTTGGTGGCCACCATATTCGGGCCGTCCCATTCGATCTTTTTACCCACGCGCAGCGCGACGCAGCCGAGCAACATGATCTCGGCCAGCTGGGCTCCAACCGCAAAACGCGAATAGCACATTTTCGGATCGTTCGCCTTGATCGCCGCGATCCATTCCTGATGATGCTGGAAATCTTTGTCTCCTTTAAAGGGATTGCGGGGGATGCTCACCGGAATGGACGCCAAAGCGGGATGCTTCTTGTAATGCACATATTTCGCATCACCCGTCAATTTGACAAAAAACTCTTCGCCATAGTCGTCCGGTGAAAAAATCCTGCCCTTGTCGCCAATCAGCAAACAACCGCTCCCGGGAATATCCCCGAGGAATTCCACTATGTCAGTCGTAAGCTCCTGCGGCGGCTTGTTGCTCGCGTCGTGACTGGTCGGATCATTCGGCAGGGGCTGGCCGCCGTCGTACCACCACAAGGTGACCGCCGATTGTTCCAGGGTGTCGTGGTGATGGAACAGGCTGGGCCGGGCCGCCGGAACGCTGGTTTTCCGGTCCGGAAACTCAAAGCGAATCTTGGAACCGATTGGATACGTTTCCTGGTTCATCACGCCAAAGGCTTCGGACTCAATCTCCGTCGGGTAGCCCAGGTTCAAGGCGCGGAAGGGCATGTTAACAGTGTGACACGCCATATCCCCAAGCGCGCCCGTCCCAAAATCCTGCCAGCCGCGCCATTTGAAAGGATTATAGACCCCGTCTTTGTACGAACGCACCGGGGCCGGTCCCAGCCAGATATCCCAGTTGAGCGTGGACGGAATCGGATCGGAGCCATCGGGACGCCCCATCCCTTGCGGCCAGATGGGGCGATTCGTCCAAATATGCACCTGGCTCACCTGCCCGATGATCCCGGCCTGAATGACTTCCACTGCCCGGCGCAAACCGTCCGCCGCACTCCCCTGGTTACCCATCTGCGTGATGATCCCTTTTTCATGCGCCAGTTTGCGCAAATAGCGGGCCTCATAAATCGTCTGCGTCAAAGGCTTCTGGCAGTACACATGTTTGCCCAACTGGATCGCCGTCGACGCGGCGATCGCATGAAAATGGTCCGGCGTCGAAACATGCACCGCGTCAATGCTCGTACCCATTTCGTCAAACATCTTGCGGAAATCCTGGTAAAACTTCGCGTCGGAATACCGCTTCAACTGATCCGCGCAGTGGCTCGAATCCACGTCGCACAGCGCCACAATGTTTTCTGTGTTGCAGCAATTGGTATCGCTCGCTCCTTTTCCGCCCGCACCGATGCCGGCAATGTTCAGCTTGCTGTTGAGGTTTTGCCCCCGCAACAAAGTGGGTACGCCAAAGGCCACCGCACCGGCGGTAAGGGCGGAGGTTTTAAGGAAATTGCGGCGATTTAAGCCAGCCGTTCGTTTTTCACGTGGAGTCATATTGTTTTGCTATCAGGCTTGCGGCACGAGACAAAGCAAAAAATTCTTTTTTTGCAACTTTTCCGGTCGCAACTGGTTATCCGGGACAAATCATTCCCATGATTTGCTTTACGCTTTGAACGTCTTACCGCAAATTCCACTCAAACAAATCCATGAAAATTCTCTCAAACCTTTGCTTCTCAGGGATCATCACCTCACTTTGGCTGGTCGCCAGCCCGATCCACGCCACCCCCATCCCCGACGACTGCAAGACCGGCGGGTTCGCCATCGGTTGCCAGGCGTGGACCTTCCGCAAGTACACCGTCATGGAAGCCATCGACAAAACCGCGCAGGCCGGCGGCAAAGTCATTGAATTCTATCCCGGCCAGTCATTCAGTCCCGAACATCCCGATTGGAAATTCGACCATAACTCCAGCGACGAAATGATCACCGAGGTCAAGGCGCGCCTGGCCAAAGACGGCGTCCGCGCCGTGAACTACGGCGTCGTCGAAATTCCCAGCGACGAAGCCGGGGCCCGCAAGGTCTTCAATTTTGCCAAAATACTTGGCCTCTACGGCATCACCACCGAATCCATCGGCTCCATAGATACGATTGAAAAAATGGTGAAAGAATACGATATCCGCGTCGGCTTCCATGACCACCAACGCCGCCCGGACGATCCGGGCTATCGCAACTGGGATCCAAATTTTATTTTAAGTCTCGTCAAGGACCGTGACCTGCGCATCGGCGCCTGCGCGGATACCGGCCATTGGGTCCAGTCCGGACTGAAGCCGGTGGATTGCCTGAAAATTTTGGAAGGCCATATCATCAGCGTCCACTTGCACGACATGAACGAGGTGTCGCCCACCGCGCATGACATTCCTGACGGCACCGGCGTTTCGGACGTGCCCGGCATCCTCAACGAACTAAACCGCCAGCACTTTGTCGGCAACATCTCCATCGAATACGAATACAACTGGGACAACAACGTCATAGACGCCGCCCAAGGCATCGGTTTCGTCCGCGGATACGGCGACAGGAATTAGAGGGTCTCCGGCGGAGGGGCGAGAGCCATTCCAATGGTAGGGCGTTGCGTTGCAATGACCGCACAGGTGCGATGCCGCACGGGCTTTGGGGCTCGTACCGGAGGTACAACTGGAAATTAGCCAGCCACACTGTGGCTGGAGAACGCCCAAGAATAGATTTGGTCCTGAAGGGACACAGGAAATCGTTGGTATTGGCGTCCGCCGTCCCTTCAGGACGGAACTCCTCCTCTCCGGTGACTAGACACTCCGTGTCTGGCTAATTTCCTGTGTCGCTCCGCGACCGGGGCGGAGAAAAACTCCATGCAAAAACATAACAGTTAAGACTTGGCCCATCGGAAGGAGCTTTAGCCTTTAGAATTGTTTTGCCTGGTGGCCCTCCAATCACGCCCGCGCTGGCAAAGCGCGGCTCCCCAGACAACGACACGTCTCCCCCTCGCTCAGGAAAATGAGCCACGAAGGATTTCGGGAGACCGCCTCCGTCAGCTCGGTCTTGTTCAAAACCATTGCGGCAGTCGACAGGGCATCCGACTCGGCCCCAGTGTCGCACAAAGCCCAGATTCGACCTTCGCGCGCGGCTGGCTTGCCGTTGCGGGGGTCAAGGATATGCTTCCCCTTGACGGCCAATCCCGAACCGCTCAGTGAGCAGTGGTTCAGCCAGTAGCGTTGTGTCGCATTGTCATCACCCAGGCCGCAGGACCAACCCGGATTATCGGATGGCCGATCCCCCGCCAGAATGCTGCTGCCACCGGCCACGAGTAAAAAAGATGGACAATCCCACTCGCGCAAAACCATCGCCATCCGGTCAAGAGCAAAACCTTTGCCGATGGCGCCGAGGTCAAACTCCAGTTTTCCCCGCTCGCACAATACCGAGAATTCTGCCGGCAGGAGCGACCAGCGCGGAGCAGCGGTTTGGGATTGCAACGCCGCCGGAGTAGCTGAAAAACCGCCGCCGGTGGCGAGCTCCATCTGCCTGGCAATTTGCAGACAACCAAACACCGGTTCACTAACGCGCAACTGTTCGCCCGGTGCGAGCAGGGCGGCCCGTGAAATATCGCTGCTGATTTGGAAACGGCTCAAGTGAGACTCCAAGGCCGTCATGACCGCAAACGCCGCCTGCGCCGCCTGGGCGGCGTAGCTCTTGTCGTCATTGGCGATCCGCACTTGGAAGGTGGTTGCCATCGCCCGCTGTTCAAAAAGGTGAACTTCACTCATATGCTGTTATCAAGGAGATTTTGGGACCCAATCCGGCACCCATAAAATAATCAGCACTTCCGGTCGGAGCCCGTAGTATTCCGGGTGATACTGTTTAAGCCAGCCGTTCATTTTATCCGCCGCTTCAGGCGAGGTGATGAAAAAATCAGCAGGTCCGGGTGCCTCTCCTGGCTGCCAGAATCCTACCTGTGAAAAATGCCGCAAATACCAGGGCAGCGGCCATGGATCAGCGGCGACCACGGCAATGCGCGGATCCACGAGGTCACCCTTGCTCGTTAACTCGGCGATGCGCTGGGGCAGGTCCAAAAGTCCGTCCACGGTATGGGCGTAAGCATAGGGGTTATTGGGATCCGCCGGGCTCACAAATACCCGCTGCCAGGTGTCGTGCGCCATGAGAAACCCCAGCACAACGAGAACCACTACCAAACCTGCCCGGGCGCATAATGTGATGAGGCTGAACCAAATAAATTCAACCGCCATGCCTGCCATCAAAGCCATGGGCAGGAAAAAATTCAGGGCCAGCCACGGTGTTTTGTAGGGGATCAAACTATAAGCGATAAAAATGCCGAGGCCATAGATCACCAGGATAAAACGCAACGCGGATTGAGTCGATAGCGCCTCGTCCACCGATAGCGAAGCCGGCGCCACCGGCTCGCTGCCCTGTCGCGCGACCAGTACCCGATACGCCCCCAATAAAGTGAGAAGGACCAGTGCCGCGCCTGACCAGCCGCCGATGAGCAATCTCGCGTAGTACCAGACCGGTTTTTCGTGGCCCTCACCGCCGGCGCGCGCGGTGAAGTTGGGAATGGCGCGCAGCAAATCCATAAATACGCCCCGGTTTTGGCCAAACCAGGTGAACAACAACAGGAGGGTGCCGGCAAACACCAAAAGGCCGGTCAAAATGACTTTCTGCGGCGGCAGTGAGGCACTGGCGTTTTTACGGGAGAAAATGAACCAATAGACCAAGGCGGCCAATGCGAAGCAGCAAAAATGCAATGGGGCGGTTTCTTTGGCGGCCAGCATCAGGGCGCCGTAAAACCCGGTCAGCGCGGCGGCGGAAACTGAATGGCGCCGGATGGCATGCCAGCCTGCCAAAATCGCGCCCAAGGTGGCGAAGACGAACCAGCTCTCGTGGATGAAATAGCGGTTATAATAAACCGGCAACGGCGCCAGGGCAAAAATCAGGGCGGCGATGAAACAGGTCACGAAACCAAACATCTCCACCGCCTCGCCAAATAACAGCACCGTAGCTGTACCCGCCAGCACCGTCGACAGCCGCAACCCGGATTCGGTCAAATCAGAAAAACTGTGCGCACCCTCAAGTTTGAGGAGCGGCAGGGTAAACGCGGCGAGCGCCGGTCCATGTCGATCCCTGGGATCATAATGAAAGGACTGACCCTCAAGAACCTGCCCCAGGATGTAGGCGTTGATGGCTTCATCCGTGTGCATCGGCCGCTGGCCGAGTTGGGGCAGACGAATGGCCAGGGCCAGCAGCGCCAGCGCCAGAAAGATCGCCCAGCGGATCTTATGGGGCGGGCTGGCCAAACACTTCCACCTCGATGTAGTGATTGAGTTTATCGGTCGTATTGCCGTTGCTGTACAGCCGGACGTATCGTCCCTTGGTCCCCTTGGCATCAATCAGCCTGCCTAAATTGGTTTCAATGTATGGATGATCCGTGCCGGCCGCGGAGTTGTCGTAAACCGTGGTCACGCCCTTGGCAAAGGCGGGATCATCCGAGATTTCCACGACCACATCATGATAGACCCGCGCCTGGGAATGATAATGCCACACGACGATGGCATAGATGCTGGCCTCTTCCGCCAGGTCAATTTGCACCCATTGTTTGCCCGGCCCCAGCTCCACCCAGGAACCTTCATCGCCGCCCTTGTCGCCGTCCGTGACCAGGTCCAGCGTGCCGACCACGGGATCGCTGTCGCTGGCGGTGACTTTTTTGCCCAGCGCAATATTGGTGGTGCCCGCCGGCACCAGGAAATCCGGCCACTTCGTAATCTTCGGCTCAAGGTTCGGCACATTGATCGGCACCGGTGTGCCGACGAACAACGGCGGCGGTAAATCCGTCTTCAACGGAACCTTGTCGTCGGCCTGCACCGTGAAGGCGGAAAACCACGCGGCGAGTGTAATGAGAATCGGGAATGCTAATTTTTTCATAAGCTGCTAAATAATAAAATTACGCCTCAACCTCTTGCGGGGTGATGGCAATTCTTTGGCCAACCGGGATGGCTTCATTCGCCTTGTGAATCACGTATTCACTGCGGAAAGCTTCGTCGGCCGGACAATTCAATTTGGCGGTGCCGCGAATGGCATTGAAAAAGTTCTCCAGATGCGGCATGTGCGGCGGTTTGTTAAAGAAAACCGGAATCTCAAACTCAGCCAAGGGCGCCGTCTCGCGCACATCCACCTTGACCGCATCAGCCGCGGAGGCCGCACTGACCTTGGCTCGGATATAACCTTTCTGGATGAGATCGTCCCAAGAAGGCGCACGCGCCTCGCGATAGATGGCGCAGAGCGAAGGGTCCTCGGACATTTTGATGGTACCCTCGTCGCCCATGAACATTTCGAAATACCCGCCGCCGGCGCTGGTCGTCGTTTGCACCTGATAAAACGCGCGGGCCACCCCTTCCGGGAGCGGAAATTCATAGATCACCATCGCGTTGTCATACCATTCGTGCGTTTTGTAATAATCCACGCCGCCGCTGGCCATGACCGATTTGGGCGTCATGCCGAACCACCAGTTGAAAATGTCGATCTGATGCGCCCCCAGATCCGAGAGCGGGCCGCCCCCCAGCGCCTTGAACCAGCGCCAGTTGCGGAACTGGTGCATGTCCTGGTAACCATATTTGGTCAATTGCTCTTGGGACATGGCGAATTTGCGCGGCCAGCCAAAATCCTCGGTCACCGCCCGGTTCCACTGCGCCTGCGCCGCCGTTAACCGTCCGCACAGCCGCGCATTCTCCAACAAACGCTGCTTGGCAAACAGATAACGCGGATTGCTCCGGCGTTGATGTCCGATCTGCAGCAATTTGCCCGTCTCCCGCATGGTCTGCACCATTGAGCGCGCGCCCTCAATGGTATTGCTCATCATCTTCTCGCAATAAACATGCAAGCCAGCCTTCAAACACGCATTGGTGATCGGCGCATGCCAGAAATCCGGCGTGGCCACGATCGCCGCCTGCAAATCCTTTTCCTTCTCCAGGAGATCCTCGTAATTCTCGTAGGCGTTCACCTGCACGCCGTAGGCCTTCAACAATCGCTGGCCCTCGTTCCGGTGGTAATCCCAAATATCGCAAACCGCCACGATCTGGATGCCGTCGATCTTGATGAGCGAGTCCAGCAACACTGCGCCTTCCGCCCCGTAACCAATGAGCGCCACGCGCAAGTCATTGCCTGATTTCTTAGGTTGCGCCGCCGGCTGACCTCCGTCGGGGCTGCAGGAGGTCAGCAGCAAACCGGCGCCGGCGACCGCGGTCGCGCCAATGAAATCACGGCGGGTGATGATCGGTTTTACCATTTTTTGAACAGGGCAAATTGGTTGTGCTTGACCAGCGTCAACGCGAACGCGACCAGGGCAATGTGAATGCCCAGCCAGGAAATCCCGTCATCCTGTTTGATCAAGATCAACCCGATCGTGAGCGCGGTATAGATGACCCCCTGCAAAAACAGTGACAAACGCGTGCCAATACCCAGCAGCAACATCACGCCCGCCAGGATAAACGCCGGCCCGAGAAGATGGTCGAAAGCAGTCAGTCCGAATTTGGGCAGCAACGGCTCATTGGCGAAACGATCTTTCAGCGAAGGAGGGATCCCCGAATAATTCGTGAGCGAATAATATTTCACACTGACATTCACCAACACCCCGCTGGAATCCGGCTGACCTGTGGTCGGATCAATCAGCGGCTTTTGGATGTTCGCGTAAGCGCCGAATTTTTCGATGCCGGTCAGCAAGGCCCGCACGCCCAGCCACAATCGGAGGACTAAAAAGGCCATGAAAGCCCCGCAATCACCGCCGGCGCAGCACGCACCGGATTTCTCATTTTCTTTGGATTCGCTCATGTTGGTTTTGTTAAAAAAACTATATAATAGACTCAAACTCAAGCCTTCGATTCAAAAGATTTTGACGACTTGCGTTTTTGCCACCGAGTTCCGATGCCGCACGGGCTTTGGGGCTCGTACCCGAGGTGCAACTGGAAATTAGCCAGCCACACTGTGGCTGGAGAACGCCCAAGAATAGATTTGGTCCTGAAGGGACACAGGAAATCGTTGGTATTGGCGTCCGCCGTCCCTTCAGATGGAACTCCTCTTCGCAGGTGACCAGACACTCCGTGTCTGGCTAATTTCCTGTGTCGCTCCGCGACTGGAGCGGAGAGAAACTCCATGCGAAAACATAATAGTTAAGACTCATCACGTCGTCTCCTACAACAATGGAGGCCTCGACCTCTGTGCTCTCTGTGTCTGTGGCAAAAACGTCCCTCCGCAATTGCCCGTGCGGCATCGCACCTGTGGCAAAACGTCCCTCCGCAAGGAGTTCAGCGTTTTCTCCACTCCGTCTTCGGCGGCTCCGGCAACCCCTGGGCACGGAGCGCCGTGCGGAAATGCAGCTTGGACACCGCCCCCAAACTCTCCGCCCCCCGTTCATCCACCAACTGTTTCGCTGCAGCATCCACCGCCGCCGATGCCCCTTTCGGCAGCTTGATCGCAAACTGTTTCTCCAGCTTGGCCAGGCCTTTGACAAATTCATCGCGCGCCAGGATGGAAGCCGCCGCCACCGCGATGTCTTCTTCCGCCTTATGCCGCTGGACCAATTGAATTTCCCGGCCCGCCTTCATCAACGCATTCTCAATTACACTCTTGCTCGCGGCAAATTGATCACTGATGGCCTTCACGGGTGGTGGATTCATCTGATACCGCATCCCCATCAGATTCTCGATCACCCGGGCATGACCCCAGGCCAGCATGGCATTGACCGATTTCATCTTGGAATAAAGCCGGTTATAAGCTTCGTTGCCCATCGACACCACGTTCACCACACAACCGGGCGTATGACGGATCTTCTCGGCCAGGTCGGAAATCTTTTTGTCGCTGGAAATGTTTTTTGAATCGCGCACCCCCAGTTCCGCCCAGGATTTAATGACCGTTTCATTCACATAAACCCCGGCGATACAGAGCGGACCAAAGAAATCGCCCTTGCCGCTTTCATCCACACCAATGCGCGGGAGCATCAGCTCGGGATTCAAGACCGCCTCGTAACCCACCTTGGCTTGCTTGAAAATTTCCGGTTCGAGCACGAACTCGACGAATTCCGAGGTCCCCTTCCCTTGAACCACCAGTTTGCCGCTTTCATAAAAGACCACATTGGTCTTGAGCGATTCAAACGCGAACCGCGCATACGGCACTTCGCGCGGCTTCCAATTACGCGCCACCAGCGCGGCCGACAGCGCCGACGCCTGTTCGTTGGTCAGCTTGCACGTATAAATGGCCAGCGGTTTCATGGAAAAATTGTAATCACAGCGCGGCGAAAGGACATAATGATTTCTTTTTGTGCCACAGGTGCGATGACCAGACTGCCCTCCGCCCTGGCCCCGCGCCTTTAGGCTCGGGACCTTCTCTGCTCTGGGGAGAAGGTGGCCGCAGGACGGATGAGGTGGTCCTTTAATTTAGAATTTCTCGTCGCGTCGCCTTGTCGTGCCGAAGTTTTGACAAAGGCGGAAGCCTCGGCGAAGACGGAAGCATTAATTCTCCAGGGCCCGCGCCCCCATTATTGCGCCGTGGTTTTAACGAAGGAGGCAACCCCAATACGGCTGCTGGTTCGGGATTATTGGCCGAGATGCAATGACACCCCTTAAGTTGCGGTTGATTTCAGGCTTGAGAATTTTCGTTGAAAACCGGTCACCTTGCGAAATACTCCGGCAATGAAACCACGATTTTCGGAGTTGAACAAAGTCTGCAGAATCGGAGTGGGTTGTCTGCTTGGCTCCCGATTCCGTGCTCGGGTGACCCGACTCATGTCAGCAACAGTGTTGATCCCGAGTTGTTTGGCCATCACAGGTTGCAGCCTCCCATCCACAAGCTCCATCGTTCGATTCCCGCCCCACGAACCTCCGTTGATCGCCCCCTCCAGTTCAGGCGACATGGCGAAAGTGGCAGCCCTCCTGAAGAATGGCGCCGATGTTAATGCCCGGGGCAAATTTGGCGGAACCGCGCTTTCATTTGCTGTCAGCGGGCATCACAAAGACGTGGCGGAGCTCCTCCTTGATCATGGTGCCAATATCAATTCCACCAACAGCGCGGGTTGGACTGCTTTGTTCTACGCCGACGACGCGGGCATGACAGAACTTCTTATTGCACACGGCGCCGACGTGAATGCCAAAGATTACACCGGGGAAACCCCTTTGTGGGACGTGGGCAGGCCTGAGCTGCTGGATGTAGTGAAGGTTTTTCTCGCCCACGGTGCTGATGTCAACGCCAGAAGCAGGAACGGCGACACCCCGCTGCACGCCCGGGACATCAGCAAAGAAATGGCAGAACTCCTCCTCACACACGGCGCCGACATCAACGCTACGAACAACCATGGCGAGACCCCGCTCCAGACAGCCGTGGCTCAACACAACCACGAGACCGTAAAGTTCCTCATGGCGAACGGGGCACATTGACAAGCCGCCCTCCGCCTTCCGCCCTCCGCCTTTAGTCTCTGTTTTTATCGTGCGGAAGGCACAACCGGATATTAGCCAGCTACGAAGTGGCTGGTTGCCTTCGAACTGGAGTTCCGTCCTGAAAGGACGGCGGATTCCTTCAATTTCAGAATTTAGCATTCAGAATTCAGCATTGATTCGCGTCCCTTCGCGTGGATTCGCGGTTAAGAGCCTGGCCTTAATTTAGCATTTGCCCAAGTGGTGGCCTCCGCAACTGCCTGCCGGCACTTGCCGGCCTCTGTGCCCTCTGTGCCTCTGTGGCAAAATTGAAAAAACCAAAACCAAAAAAAGTAAAATGGACTTGCTTCCCTATGCCGACAGAAGAAAATCAGGAAAAGGCCCCAAGCAGGAAACCCAAATGAAAACCATCCACCCCAATCCTTGATCACTTGAACGCCACCGACCACCCAACCACGGATCACCCGGAGGAGCCTCCGCAGCAACCGTTGCGGCAGGTGGTGTTCGCCACCACACACTGGACGGTCGTCCTGACGGCTGGCGGCAGCGGAACCACCTGCGCCAGCGTCGCGTTGGAAAAGCTTTGTCAGACTTACTGGTATCCACTTTATGGTTATGTGCGGCGTTCCGGACATTCGCCGGAAGATTCCCAGGATCTGACCCAGGCCTTTTTCGCGCGCTTGCTGGAGGGGCAATGGATCGGGCGGGCCGACCGCGAGAAAGGGAAGTTCCGTTCCTTTTTGTTATCGGCCTTGAAATGTTTTCTCGCGGATGAATGGGACCGGGCGCGGGCGCAAAAGCGCGGCGGCGGGGTGGCTCCCCTGCCCTTGCAATTGGACACGGCAGAGACCCGGTACGGCCATGAGCCGGTCGATAATACCACGCCCGAACAACTGTACGAGCGTCGCTGGGCGCTGGCGCTGCTGGAGGAAGTCCTGCGTCGGCTCGCGTCGGAATATGAGCTGGATGGCAAGGCGAAGTTTTTCGCCGAATTGAACCCCTGTTTGGTGGGAGACCGCGCGGCGCTGCCTTACGCGGAACTGGCCGTCAAGCTGGGTGTCAGCGAAAGCGCCGTGAAATCCACCGCCCATCGCATGCGCCTGCGCTACAGGGAGTTGTTGCGCGAAGAAATTGCCAATACCGTCAACAGTCCGGCGGAAGTGGACGAGGAGCTGCGGCAACTGTTTGCGATTCTAGGCGGCCGATGAAGATTTTTTGCAACCGCGCGGCGGCGTTTCCTAAGTATTGGGTATATGAATACTGAAAGGATCTGCCCGAACTGCCGGAAAACGCTGGCGGCGGATGCGCCGCTGGGACTCTGTCCCGAATGCCTCATCATCTCCGGTCTTCAAACCGGCAGCGCGCCGGTTGCCACCGCCACGGCGGCGGCGAGATTCGTGCCGCCACCGGCTGGAGAAATCGCCGCGCTATTCCCGCAACTGGAGATTCTCAATTTCATCGGTCAGGGCGGCATGGGGGCGGTGTACAAGGCCCGGCAACCGGCCCTCGATCGTTTCGTGGCGCTCAAAATCCTGCCGCCCGCGATGGGCAGCGATCCCGGTTTCGCTGAACGCTTCAATCGCGAGGCTCGTGCCTTGGCGCGCTTGAATCATCCAAACATCGTGGCCGTGCACGATTTTGGCAAGGCCGGCCCGCTCCATTACCTGCTGATGGAATTTGTGGATGGTGCGAACCTGCGCGAAATCGAACAGGCCGGCAAACTGACGCCGGATCAGGCCGTGAGTATCGTTCCGCAGATCTGCGAGGCCCTGCAATTCGCCCACAATGAGGGCATCGTCCATCGGGATATCAAACCAGAAAATCTGTTGCTCGACAAGAAAGGCCGGCTGAAGATCACCGATTTTGGCATCGCCAAGATCATGGGCGTGTCCACCGGCAAATCCGCGCTCACCGGCGCACAGGATGTCATGGGCACGCCGCATTACATGGCGCCCGAACAGATTGAAAATCCGCAGGCGGTGGATCATCGCGCCGATATCTACTCGCTGGGCGTGGTCTTCTATGAGATGCTCACCGGGGAATTGCCGCTGGGAAAATTTTCGCCGCCGTCCCAGAAGGCGAGCATGGATGTGAGGCTGGATGAGGTGGTGATGCACACACTGGAGAAGGAACCGGGACAGCGCTATCAGCAGGCCAGCCAGGTCAAAACCGATGTCGAAACCATCGCCGGCACGGCGGCGTCGTTCGCCTCCGCCGCACCATCTGCGGCCAAGGCGGGCACCCCGCCGCCGGGAACGACCATCCCGCCTTTGTCCGGAAGCCCGGCGTCAACTCCGCTGCCAATCGAAGCCGAGGTCAGCGATAAATTAATCCTGCCGGCATTTTTGCTGGCATTCTTTTTTGGCATCTTTGGGGCGCACCGCATTTATGTAGGCAAGGTCCGCACGGCGATCCTACAAGCGGGCTGTGTTTTTGGCGGGATCTTCATGCTGGTGCTGGTTATTCCCACGCATTTGATCATGATCCGGCTGATCCCCGTGTTCGCCGTTGCGATGTCCATGTTCATCCTGGTCGGGCTCGTCTGGGCGGTCATTGACTGCATTTTATTGCTGTGCAAAGCGTTCACGGATCGCCAGGGACGCCGGCTCACCAAATGGGTCCACAGTGATGCCAATCCGGCAGCCAGGCCAACGTCCGGGTTCTCGGCCTCAGCGCCGGTTAACCCCACCGCCACTGCCGGCTTCGCAGCGAATCCTGCGGCTCCCAAAAACCCGCCTGGTGGCGCGCCTCCCATTCCTCCCGTCTCCGGTGGCGGCGGAGCGCCGGGTGGAGGCGGGCCATTTGGCGCAAGTGGGCCATTTGGTGAAAACAACCCTTTCGGCGGGAAACCGTCAGCCGGCGATTCAGCCCATGTTTGCATCAAGGCACCGGCGATTGGCTTGATCGTCGCGGGTGTTTTCAAATTAATCTCGGCTTTGAAGGCGTTGTTCTTTTTTTCCGCTGGCAACCAGATCATTCATTCGTTTTTTCCGCAATTTAACCAGCTTTTCCCCGCCCCTTGGAGCGGCATGTGTGGTGCGGGTGTGATGTTTTTCACGGCGATTCCAGCGGCATTGATCATCTTTGGTGGCGTGGAGATGCTCCGGCTTCGCAGCTACGGCTGGGCGGTCGCAGCCGCGATCATCTCCATTGTAGCCTGCAGCATCCTCGGGTTGCCCGTGGGAATTTGGGCGCTGATCATTTTGCTGCGCCCCGGGACGCGTGAAAAGTTTTCGAATGCTCCGGTCGCGATCTGCGCAACCAAATGGCTGGGGGCCGCATTTATTCTCATCCTGCTGCTGTGCTTGTCAGTGGTGGCGACCGGTTGGTTGTCCGACCATCACGCCAGTGCGTCAGGAGGTTATCCGCGTATTATCAGTGGCCGTTCGGCGGATTATCAACCGGCTGCTGTCCCAATGGTTCCTCCGGTTCCTGCTGTGCCTTCTGTACCTGGCGTACCGAATGGGTCCAAGGTACCGGCCACACCGGCAACCCCGGCACCTCCAACTGCGCCCGGCGGCGATTCGGATATTACCCGGCAAACCATTTCAGTCGGGGATCAAACTGATTTTTCCAAAACTTTCAACATTCAACCCGGCGGCAACCTGGACATCAACGTGGATCGCGGTGACATCACCGTGACCGGTTCAGAGCAAACCAACCTGACGGTCAAAATCACCAGGGAAGTGAGTGGTGCCGATGGTGCCGGTGCCTCGGGAATCTTGATCGGAGAAAACCTGCTCCTGAAACAAGACGACAACAGTCTCAGTATCACCGCGCAGGAACCTCTCGGCTTGAATTCGAGATCGTTTTTGGGGTGGGTAAATCGCCCCAATTTGAATGCCCGTTATGAAATCGCCCTCCCGCGAAAATTCCAAGTCCAACTGGCAACCGCCGGGGGCAACGTGGAGATTTCCAGCGTCACCGGCCGGGTGAAACTGGATACTTCCGGTGGCGGACTGGTTTGCCGGGATATCAATGGCGAAATCAAAGGTGAAACTTCAGGAGGTGATATCAACGCGGATGGATGTCAGGGTGAGCTGCGACTGGATACTTCTGGTGGTAGCGTGAGCATCGGGAATTTCACGGGGCCGGATGTCCATGCCACGACAAGCGGCGGAAACATCTCGGTGGATTTCGCCGTCGCGCCGAAAGCCGATTGCGATCTGCAAACCAGCGGCGGTAATGTTTCCGCCTCATTGCCGGCCAACGCCAGTATCAATCTGGATGCCCATACGGATGGCGGCTCCGTCAAAACCGAGCTACCGGTGGAAATGGCCGGCCAGTTGGACGAAGGCACCTTGAAAGGCCCCATCAACGGCGGCGGCCCGGGCCTGAAACTCGAAACCTCCGGCGGCAATATCGATATTCGCAAACAACATTGAATTCAAAAAACCCAGCGCCTGGATCAGTCCAAGAAATATTGTAACCGTGCAGAGCGAAACCCGGTTGGGTTGGTGGGGCGAGGCTCCGTCGAGCCCTAAATTCGTTTTATTAAGGCGCTTCGGTTACGGCTCGACGAAGTCTAGCCCCAACGTCTTGGAATGTACCACCCGATGGATTGGTGGATGATGCTTCTAGACCAAAATAAAAGGTCAAAGCCTGTATGTTCAAGGACATTGTTAACACTTTCTGCCCCATATTTTCTAAAAAGCAGGCGGAGCAACGGGCGAGGGAATTTTTCCTTTCCGGGTGTCCAGCAATTTCCGGGTTTTTTCGGCGCGCGCGCGGCTGATGGGGAAAAACCAGAGAATGATGGCGGCGGAGCTGACACCGGCGAACTGAACACCAATCATCAACCATTTCATCCTCTCCAGCAGGTCAGGCGTCAAGGGCGCACTCGGGTTGACGTAGCCCACCAGGCGGGGCAGGAATCCGCCAACGAGCACCAGGCCGATTTGCATTACCCGGTTGGCGACGCTATTGACGGCGCTGTAAGCCCCTTCCCGACGCATGTTGGTGGTGAGCTCGTCCTCGTCGCAGACATCAGCCGTCATGGAACTAAACATCAGCGAAGTACAAGGCATTCCGAGGGCGGAAATGAGCCAGGCCACCACGGATAATGCCGGATGTTTGGGTGTTAACAGCACCGGCAGCAGGCAGATGCAGAAGAGCACAATACCCATGGCTACGAGACAGGCCTCGCGCTTTCCCAGACGCCGGGAGAGCCAGACACCGAAGGAGATGGCGGCCATGCTGGTAAAGATGGTGAGTGATCCACCCCAACCGCTCAACCACGAGGCGGTTTGCTTGCTGCCCGAACAGACATAGCAAATATGAACGTAAGTGCCCAGCGTGCCGGTGATGCCCATTCCCAAGGCGAGCATTTGCTGACCGCCTTGCAGCAAAAGGAACGGGCGGTTCTTGATGGTGAGTTCGAGGGCCTGCCGGATGGGAATCGCGGGCTGCCGATGTTCGAGGCGTCGTTCACGGCACAGGGCAAAGGTCCAGAGCGTTCCGCCAATCATGATTGCCCCTACCAGGACGCTGAGCCAGCGGGCGCCCACGACTTCGTTGCCGAACATGGGCCTAAGGCAGAACCAATAAAACCAGGCGGAAGCCAGGGTTCCAAAGAGTTGGAAATAGCCGCGCCAGGCCAGCACGCGGGTTCTTTCATCATAATCACTGGATAGTTCGTAACCCAAGGCGTTGTAGGGAATGGTAAACACCGAGTAGAAGATGAAAAAAACGGAGAGCATGGCAATGACCCACACAAACATGCCCCATTGGCTTTGGGCGGGCGGGCACCACATCAACGGCAGGAGGCAGCCGCCGGCAAGTCCGCCCAGCAGAATGTAAGGCCGGCGACGGCCCCAGGTGGAATGGGAATTGTCCGAGCGCGGTCCCACGATGGTGTCGGCGATCGCACCCACGACCCGGGGAATCGCCAGGCCAATGCCCAGCAGCGCGGGATCCATTTTCAGACCGATGGTGTAAATGGGCATGGCCAGCCCAAGGATCAAATTGAGGTAAAAGAAATCGGTCAGTCCACCAAACCCATAAGCCGCCTTGCGCCAGCCCGAGACGCGGTTTGCCGCCGGCCGATCGTGTTTGCCTTCCCAATGAAAATGGCTTTCTTCTGTTTGCGCAGTGGTGGTTGCGGGTGGAATTATTTCGGCCATGCCAGGGTAATGGATTTAATGAGCTACGGGATGATAGGCTGATCCTATGAAATTCCTGCCATGCAATCGTTCGATTCGTGGCAATTGCGTAAAGCGAACGACCAGGCGTCTGATTGGTTTGATAATTAAATCGAATGTCAACCCTCGCAATCATCCAGACCATGGCCAATTCTTGCGCGCAGAGGTTCGGCAAAGGCATTTGGAACTTTTCCCCAGGCGCGGCATCACATGCAGGTTTCGTCGCCATTTTAATATTTTCCGTTTTGGAACAAGGTGAAGTCGCCATTGCACAAAATGCGGGAGGAAGCCAGGACGCTGCCTTTCCGCTGCCCCCCATTTCGATTAAACATCTGCAAACCCTCACCGATGCGAACGGGATTCATGAGTTTGCCCACGGGACGGTTCCCTGGCACGAAAATGGTTATTGCGCTGAGGATGTGGCCCGGGCCCTGGTGGCGGTGACGGACTACGAACGAACCACCGGCAAACGCGATGCACGTCCGCTGGCCAGGATTTACTTGAGCTACCTGCAAAACAGCTTGCGCGAGGATGGACAAATTTGGAACCGGGAGGGGAGGATGCTGGCCAGTGGAGATTCATACGGACGTGTGCTGTGGGGGCTGGGTTATGCGGCAGCGATGCAGCCAGATGCTGAAATCGCCTTGCCTGCCGCCAGGCTTTTGCACCAGATCATCCCGGGCTCCAACGAAAAACTCGGTGGCTATCCCATCGCCAACGCCTATGCCATCCAAGGTTTGAGCGCCTTCATCCGCAAATTCCCCGGCGGCGCACCGCAGGCGGCCCTGGAGAGATGCGTGAACCAGAATCTCGATTGTTACCGACGGCACAGCAGCGCAAAGTGGAAATGGTTTGATGCCACCATGACGTATGACCCGGGCCGTTTTCCGCTGGCAATGTTGCTGGCCTACGAGGCGACGGGAAACATTGAATGCCGCGAGTCGGGGCTGGCGAGTCTGGATTTTTTGTTGAAGGTGTCTTGCTCACCGGACGGCAGGCAACTCCGCCCGGTCGGCAACCAGGGCTGGTATCCCGAACATGGCAGGCCCGCGCAATTTGACCAGCAACCGATTGATGCCGCCTCCATTGTCGAAGCCTGCGTGGCGGCGGCGCGAATTACGGGGCGGAAACAATACACCGACTGCGCCATCAAAGCATTCGCATGGTTTCTGGGAAACAACCTCAAGGGAGTGGCGATTTACGATCCGTCGAGCGGAGGTTGCCACGACGGCCTGACAATTGCCGGAGCAAATGTAAACGAAGGTGGCGAATCCACCATCATGTATCTGATCGCCCGCTGCAATTTGGAGGATCTATTGAATGACAATCGCCGCGAATGATCTGGCCCGGCGGTTTACGCGGAATCCGATTCTCCGCCCCGCCGACCTGAAGCCGAGCCGGCCCGACTGGCAAATCGAGTGTCTCTTAAATCCAGGCGCCTTCCAATTTACCGGCAAAACTTGTTTATTGGTGCGGGTGGCGGAGCGTCCACCGCCACGTGAAGGTTATGTTTCTTTTCCCCTTCTCTCCGATTCTGGCGATGCGCGGGTGTTTGAGTTTGATCGCAATGATCCGCGGCTGGATGCTTCCGATCCGCGCGTATTGTGTTACGACGGGGTGCATTATTTAACCACGCTCTCGCATTTGAGAGTCCTTACGAGCGAGGATGGAAGCAGTTTCCATGAAGACACCACCCTGCCGCCGCTTCATGGCCGTGGGGCGAATGAAACTTTTGGCATCGAAGACGCCCGCGTATCGCTCCTGAACGGCGTTTACCACATTACCTATACAGCCGTGTCGCCGAATGGGGTAGCAGTTGGCATGCGGTCTACATCGGATTGGAAAACCTTTCACGAACACGGCCTCATCCTGCCGCCGCACAACAAGGATTGCGCGCTATTTCAAGAACAGATTAACGGCAGTTATTTTGCATTGCACCGCCCTTCCAGTCCGGAAATTGGCGGCAATTATATCTGGATTGCGCAATCTCCGGACCTCCTGCACTGGGGCGAGCACGCCTGCATCGCGCGGACAAGACCTGGCATGTGGGACAGCGCCCGTGTCGGCGCCGGCGCTGCTCCGATTCGAACGGCGGCCGGCTGGCTCGAAATTTACCACGGCGCGAACCCGCAGAACCGTTATTGTCTGGGCGCACTCCTGCTGGATCTGGCGGAGCCATGGAAAGTCATCGCCCGCTCAACGGATCCGATCATGGAACCGGCGGCTCCTTATGAGAAGGCCGGGTTTTTCGGGAACGTCGTGTTTACGAACGGCCACCTCGTAGATGGCGACCGATTGACACTCTATTATGGTGCCTCGGACAACGTCATCTGCGGTGCCAGCTTTTCAATAAAGGAGATCTTGAATTCACTTGGTTGAAAATTGGCAAACATTGATTTCCCGAAGATGTCAATGCACGAATTCCATCGCTTGTTAAAAGCATAAAAGAGCCAATAAACATGACTATTGCAAAAGCGGAATTGACCATCGGCATCATTGGCGCCGGAGCATTTGCGACTTTTGCGTCGAGAGCGTTTCTGCAAGTGCCGGGAATAAAAATAGTTGCCGTGGCCGACACCGATCCGATTGCCGCCCGGCGTTTGGGCGGTGAATTATCGGCCAAAACGTCTCCGGATTATGAATCCATTTTGCGGGACGGCAGCATAAACCTGATTTACATTTCGACGCCGCCCTATTTGCATTATTACCAATCGAAAGCGGCTTTACTGGCCGGGAAACATGTCATTTGTGAAAAGCCGGCGGCATTAAGATCGGCAGAAGCAAAAGAACTGGCGATGCTGGCCGGGTCAAAACGGCTGCTGTATATCGTCAATCTAATGCAGCGCTACAATCCCTTGTTTGCAATTGTCAGGGACATAGTCAAAGAAAAGTTACTGGGCGATTTTCTTCACGGATTTTTCGAAAATTATGCCAGCGATGAAAACCTTGGACCGGATCACTGGTTTTGGGATGAGGAAAAAAGCGGTGGAATCTTCATTGAACATGCGGTGCATTTTTTTGATCTTTTTGCCGGGTGGTTGGGGAAAGGTGAAATCATTTACTCAGCCCAGTGGCAACGGCCCGGAACGGATCGCAAAATAATCGATCGCGTTCAATCCACGGTCAACTACCCGCTTGGACCGGTGACCTTTTACCATGGATTTGATCAACCCAAGGTTTTAGACCGTCAGGAAATGAGGCTGCAGTTTGAAAGAGGCGACATCTCATTGTTTGAATGGGTCCCGGTAAAGCTGCAATTGCATGGCTTGCTTCGGAATGAGGAGCTGGAAAGGCTTAAACAAATGATGCCGGGCTGCTTAATTGTTCAAACCGGAAAATCACCGGCTGAAAGGCAAAAAGTCAGAGGTCGTTTCCATGAGTTCACGTTTGATCACCAGGTTGAGTTGGAATTTGGAAACTGCGCTGACAAACAGAACCGATATCAGGAATTATTGGTCGCCATGATCAAGGATCAATGGCATTGGATTCTGGATAATTCGGCGGCTAGAACGATGGATGCCAGTAACGCGGTGGACTCTCTGAGCCTCGCCGAGACGGCAAGGAATATGGCCGGACATTTTTGAACCCGCTCTAAAAAGCGGCGGGATTGGTCTGCTGTTAAATGGGTGTGGTAATTTTAGAACGCAGTCAGGGCTCGAGCTCCCGAGAATCGCCCCACCGAGTCAATGTAGCTTCGCTGCGCACGACCGCACGTTTACTTGAAACGCGCTAGCTCTTATGATGGCTTTGGCGATATTCGCCCGGGGTCATTCCGGTTTCACGGCGGAAAACGGTTGCGAAGTATTGACTGGAGGAGAAGCCCAGCGTGTGGGCGATGTTTGTGATATCCTCCTCGGTGCTGGACAAGCGCCGGTGCGCTTCCTCGACGCGACGGTGGATGAGATATTCGTGCAAGGTGTAACCGGTCTCCGCCTTGAACCGCGCACGCAGACCGGCGGGACTCAACCCGACATTGGAGGCGACGGCATCCAATCGCACTTCGTTGTCGAAAATCCTCCCTTCCAGCCATTCGAGGGTGCGCCGCACCCGCCAGGTGACCATCGGTTTTTGTTTTGCGGCCTGCTGGTGCTGATCGTGATCGCGGAGAATGGTGATCAACAAGGCGTGCAACATCGACCGCGCCATGAGGACTGCCTGTTCCGAAGGCCCGTGATGATGCTCCTCCAAAAGCCTTTCCAAAAAATCCTTCACTTCGGGCGAGCCGACGAAGGTGCGATTGGTTATCCGCTCGTAGGCGTCGCGCAACCCCTGCGTTTCCTGGGTTGTCAACGAAGGTAGCGCGCCCTGCTCAGGGAACTGAATGCGCAACCAATAGTGTTCGCAAGGCTGGATTGAACCGTCGTCCCCGCCATGCAGTTCATTGGGACGAATAATAAACACCCGCCCGGTGCTAAACTCATGCTCTTCCTCTTCGACATGCCAACGCAGATGGCCGCGAACCATGTAATGAATCTCAAAAGCGTCGGGATGGCGATCTGGTTTTAGCGCGCCAGGAAGTGTCGAATGAAAACGCAGCCATCCAAAAATCGGCAATTCCGGCAGCAACTGGCTGGCTCCTTCGTAAGTCTCACGCACATATCCCCGTTGCCCGGTGGATTTTACCCACGGGTCGGATTCGATGGGCGATGGTGAAATCGGCTTCACGCTTACAAGCTTACAAAATGGCGAAACGTGCAGCAAGTCATGCTTGCTACCTCGCGCGATGTTTGACACATGCCAATGCAACGAATCGAACGCCGCAAAACAGCTCGGGTACTAATATCCACACTACCCGAATGACATCATCCACGCAAACCCGCGTACCCGACAGCTGTGTAACCTTGCTGGCCCGACTCAAACGTTCCAAGCCGGTGGTCGCGCGCAAGCTGACTTTTAGCGGGGTAGGCCAGCGTGATGTCTATAATATTGCCGCACCTTTTGAGTGGAACGGACGGCATGTGATTGCCGGCCGGGTTGAGAGCCGCGAGGTTGAGCATTCAGAGATCATTTTATTTGGGGATGGCAATGGCGTCTGGCAGCCGATTCCTTCGGCCACGACTTTCCCCGGCCTGCAAGACCCGTGCATCACCATTATTGGCGGGGAAATTGTTTTAGGAGGGGTTCGTTTTCCCGTCACGGTGGCGGATGGCAGCGTGGGCTGGCGGATGGAATTCTATCGGGGAAGCTCAGTGGATGATCTAAAGCTTTTCCTGGAAGGCCCGGACAAAATGAAGGACATCCGACTGGTCGGATTGGCAGATGAACAAATCGGAATCCTAACGCGGCCGCAAGGAGCCAAGGGCGGACGCGGACAAATCGGCTTTGTCATCGCGGCCAGCCTGGATTCAATTACGGCGGAGGCGATTCAAGAGGCTCCCTTGTTCAAAGACCAGTGCAGAGAGGATGAATGGGTGGGCGCCAATGAGGCGCACCGGCTCCAAAATGGCACGATCGGCGTACTGGGTCACATTGCGCATTTTGACGAGAAAGAGCATCGCCACTATTACGCAATGGTCTTCTGCATAGACACCCGGAACGGCCGGGCGACTTCACCGGAGATCATCGCCAGCCGTTCCGACTTTCCTGATGGCCCCGCCAAGCGTCCGGATCTCGTGGATGTCATGTTCAGTGGAGGGCTGATTCGTCGGACAGACGGAACAGCCACGCTCTACGCAGGATTGAGTGATGCGGAAGCGGGTTGCGTGTTGCTCCCCGATCCGTTTGCAAAATGTGAAGCCCGGGTTCAAGCCGATCATACAGCGATTGACGCGATTCAAAAATGTCCATCCACGATCCCCAAATGATCCAAAGATTTCCACAGGCTGGGAGTTGTTGCTGCACGAACCCGCATGAAGCCGGGAACGATCGACCCGTCACTGCAGGCAAGCGCAATCGCGACAAGCGAGGCCGAGAAATGAAACTTCTGACAGTCAATGAGGCCGCCTTTTCACTGATGCAGGCGCAGAGGGACTGGTTCAACAACTTGTTTTCTGCCAACCAATTCCCAGCTGGCTCGACCACACTTTGCACACTTTCTCCAGGAATCAGCGGTCCGGAAGCGGGAGAATTGCCAGCACCGTCTAACCATAACACAGGTAGGGTTACACCCCATTGCAGCGGGGATAGCTGCAACGCAAACTAGATACTCTTCCGAAATAAACCACAACCAAAGAAAGACAGTAATTATGAAAATGAAACCAACCTTATCACTCGCGCTATTGGCAGTGATGAGTTCCCTGCTCGTTGCCAAAGCCGATTATCTCCCAAATAATTTCTGGCCAAACCCGGGCTTCGAGGTCGGCACCAACCTGGATCAAACCAACGGGGTTCCCGCCGGTTGGAACGCAACCGGGGATGACCCGACCATCTGTCAGGTCACGACCAATAATTCGGTTAGTCCCACCCATGCGCTCGCCGTGATAGATAACGAGTTTTTCTATGGGGAATGGGATTCCGCCAATTTCAACCTGGCGGGGCACGCCAATCCCGGTGACACGATCATCGCACAGTGGTATCAAATGTACACCGTGAGCGATGGCGGTCAGATGCGGGTGGCCGTTCTCTTTTTTGATGAAAACACGAACCTCGTTACGGCAAATCAATATGTGGTCACCGGCGACAGTCCTGGCTGGAATGGGACGATTGCCTCGTCCACTTTCACCAAGGTTGATCAAACGATCATTGTACCCGTAGGCGCCACCCAGATGCAGATCAGCCTGGTTTCCGGCGGCTCGGAGGCAACCATGGGCACCATGGTGATCGACGACCTTTCCGTGGCCCAGCAGGCCACCCCCGAATTGTTGACCGGCAACTTCTGGCCGAACCCAAGCTTTGAGTTGGGGGTAAACCTGGATCAAACCAACGGAGTTCCCACCGGCTGGAATTTCTATAACAGCGGCAGTTCCGTCATTTGTCAGGTTTCGACCAACAATTATGTCAGTGCCACCCACGCATTGGCATTGGTCGACACTGACCCGAGCAATTACGGCTCCTGGTATTCAACCCCGGTTCCGCTGCCCGGCAACGTAGCTCCTGGCGGCATCGTCAACGCCCAGTGGTTTGAACTTTACAGCATCACTAACGACAACATGCGCGTAACATTCTCGTGGTTTAATGCCGGGAATAATGATATCCAGGATATTTCATTCCAGGTCACCGGCAACAGCCCCGGCTGGCAGGGAACGGTCGCGGGTTCCGGCTTCACCAAGGTTAATGAGCAGCTAACCGTGCCCACGGGTGCGGTGGCTCTTCAGGTTCAAGTGGTGTCCGGCGGGGGTGCTGACACCGTTGGCATCTTGTTGTTGGATGATTTATCCATTGCTGCGCCACCGGCACCGCCGATTCTGGCGGGAAATTTCTGGCCGAATCCCACGTTCGAATCAGGGGTCAATTTGAATCAAACCAATGGTGTTCCCACCGGCTGGGTTACCAATGGAAACGACACCAGCATCTGCCAGGTAACGACGAATGCTTATTCCAGTCCGATTCATGCTCTGGCATTGATTGATAACGACCCCAATGGTTACGGCGAATGGGATTCCGACCTGATTCTTGGAACCAATGCCGGCCCGGGTAATACTCTTACCGTTCAATGGTCTGAGTTGTACGCCATCACGAACGGCCCGATGCGCGTGACGGTGCTGTTCTTTGATGCTAACACCAATCAGTTGAGTGAAACCGATGCCAATTCGTCCGGCAACAGCAGCGGCTGGGCGGGTCAGATCACCGGCTCAACTTTTAACCTCCGCAATGAACAGGTCATGATTCCCCATAATGCGGTCAGGATGAGGATCTCGCTGGTGTCCGGCGGTCCGCAATCTGCAACGGGCGTTTATGTGCTTGATGACTTGTCGGTCGCTCTGGTGGCTTGGCCGGGGACAGTACTGTCTTATAACTTCTTCCCGAATCCGACCTTCGAAAGCGGCGTGGCGTTGGACAACCCCACGGTCGGGCTTCCGGCGGGCGGCTGGCAGCGGGGCGGCAGCAGTGCGTCGATTGACCAGGTGCTGACCAATAACTATGTCAGTGCGACCCATTCGTTGGCGCTGGTTGACAATGACACTGCCAATTACGGGGAATGGTATCTGTTCCTCAACACCACCGGTTTGGTCGGCGACAATGACGCGGTGGATGTCCAATGGTATCAGCTCTATAGCGTCACCAATGGAAGCATGCGCCTGTCCTTTGCTTTCCTGGACGTCGGCAACAACACACTGTGGTCGCAGGATTTCACCACCGGGACATCGACCAACAGCCCGGGCTGGACCGGAAACGTTGCCACGTCGCCCTTCCAACAAATCACACAACGTTTCGCCGTGCCGCCTGGAACAACGCAACTGCGCGTCAACTTCGCATCGGGCGGGGCATCCACCGTCACGGGCATCATGCTGATCGACGATCTATCGATGCGGCTGAGCCTGCCTCAGATCACGAGCATTTCACCCCAAAACCCGGGCTACAACGTGGTTTGGAACAGCATGGCCAGCCAGTTGTATTCGGTGCTCTTCAGCCCCACGCTGGGAGCGGGAGCGACTTGGAGCGTGATTGCGACCAATGTGCCAGGAGCCGGACTCACGACGACCAATCTGGACACTGCAGTGCATTCAGGAAAAAACGGATTCTATACAGTTAAACAAAAATGATAGGCGGGTGCTTATTATGAGTTAACGGTGGTTGAACAAAAGGAAGGGCTGTCTAGTAACGCCAGGCAGCCCTTCCTGTCGATAAACGGGATAGATAAGCTTGAACACAAGATTACAAATCGGATTACCGGTCAGCACAGGACGGACGCCTGGCGGTGCGAGACGGCGGATGGCCGCCGCCCCGGCCGCTTTATTCTCAATTTTATTCACGGCAAGCCTGCTGTGCTCATCGACCTCGCTGGCCGGGTTGCTGCCGGGAAATATCTGGCCAAACCCCACGCTGGAATCCGACGCCAATACAGCTGGCATCCCCGATTTCTGGAACAAAGGGGGCTCGAACCCGAATATTGAGTCATGGGACACCGCGACTTATGTCAGCCCCACGCATTCATTCATGTTGAATGACAGCAGCACCACGGATTATGGCGAGTGGTATTCCAATTTACTTCCAATTACCGGCGGCACCAATTACCTGCTACGTTACAATCTTCGCTATGTGACCGTCAGCAACGGCACGATGCGCGTCTCGGCCAACTTTTACAATGCTGCAAACAGCTTGCTGTCAGGACTTAACTTTACCTTTTCCGGGACGAATGATTCCTGGCAGGAGATCACCCAACCAGTCGCGGTTCCGGCCAACGCTACACAACTGGGATTGACTTTCACGTCCGGTGGCCCTCTCAGTGTGACCGGGGTGGCTTATCTCGATGATATTTCACTTGCACTTCAGACCGATTCGTCTTCGTCCTTGATCCCCTATGTTGAAGGATTCCCTACCCTGCCGACTCCGCTGGTCGTTCGTGATTGGAAGCAGACCGCCGCAAGCTATCATCAACTGGCATTTAACCCTTCGATATCCGGCCAGTATCTGCCTTTGCTTTATTCGTACAACCTGGCCACTTTGGCGGGCTATGCCGGGCCGGCCTTTGGGTTGCCGAGTTATGTAGGGAATCCCTTGGGCGGTGGCGAGGGGATTACCGCGCTCGGCGCGGTGTTGGGAGGAACCCTGGCCGGCCTGAACATGGCCGCGCTCAATGGCACGGATTACGTCCAGCAGTGCGAGGCGTTTTACTCGGTGGTCAACGGTCATGGTCTGCTCTTGAACAACATCAATTCCACGGGATCCGGCTCGGGCTGGTATGACATTTTTCCCTGCACTTTGCTTTATCAAATCAGCGGGCGCTACCCGGGACGCCCTTTGTTTCAAAGCAACATGGCCGCCATTGCCAATAGCTGGCTGTCGGCCCTGCCGGTGCTGAGCAACAACTGGCAGCATACCGGCTTTGATTTTCAAACCATGCAGCCGGCGGATTCAGGGCATGTTGAGCCAGACATGGCCATCGGGATTGGCTGGCTTGAATACATGGCCTATTTGCAATTCAACAACTCCAACTATCTTGCCGCGGCCGACCTCTGCATGGAGCAGATGAACACGAATGCATTGGATCCGTTTTATGAGGTGCTCGGGTTTTATGGCCCGGTGCTGGCCGCCCGAATGGACGCGGACCTGGGCCGCAATTATTCAGTCTCCAAACATCTGAATTGGATTTTTGCCTCCACCTCCGATGCCCGTCCAGGCTGGGGCTGCGAAAATGCCAACTGGGGTGGATACGACGCTTACGGGCTCATGGGGAGCACCACGGACAGCAGCGGATACACTTTCTCAATGAATACGTACACCGCGGCCGGGCTGATCACGCCGGTGGTTCGTTATCAGCCTCAGTTTGCCCGGCTGCTTGGCAGGTGGCTGCTGCATGTCGCCGCCAATGCAAACCTGTTTTATCCCGGGACGCTAGCCACGAATATGCAGTCCTGTTCAGCCTGGGTCCAGCAAACCGGAGTGACCAATATTTCCTATGAAGGAGTCCGGAATTTAGCGACAACGACGCCTTATTCCACCGGTGATGCCGTTGCTCCCATTCAAGATTTGAATCCCTACGGCGCCTGGGGGAGCGGCTTTCTGGCGGCTCTCTTTCAAACCTCGAATATCCCCGGCATCCTGCAGATCGACTGCCTGGCAACGGAAACACTCCCGCCTGCCGCCTATCCCACATTCCTGTTCTACAATCCATACGGCACCAGCCAACAGATTACCGTCAATGTTGGCCCCAATGGAACAGACTTATATGACGCCGTCAGTGGATCATTCGTGGCTACCAATGTCACAGGGAATGTTCCCGTCTCGATCCTGCCAGACAACGCCGTGGTTCTGGTGCAATGTCCCGCTAACGGCGTTGTCAGCCAGTCTGGCCAAAAGCTGCTCGTTTCAGGCGTGGTCATTGATTATCAAAATGCCAACCTGGATACGGACGGAGATGGATTGCCTGATTGGTGGGAAAGCCTTTATTTTGGCAACGCGACAAACACCCTGGCACAGGCTCCCGCCGCAAATGGTTTTAGCAATTTGCAATGCTACTGGCTTGGCCTGATTCCCATAAATCCTCTATCAACTTTCCTGGTGCAAGCCAATGTGCAGCCGCTCACCGGCTACCCGCTGATCACCTGGGATTCGGTCGGCGGCAAAACCTATGCGGTTGAGTACGCCAACAATCTGAGCGGGAACAGGAGCACTTTTGCGCAGGCGCTGACGGTGACTGAAACCAATGTGGCGGCAGGTGTCGAAACCACTCACTCGTTTGTGGATGATTACTCATTAACCGGTGGTGCGCCGACGAACAGCCGCTTTTATCGGGTCCTACTGGTCTATCCCTGAATTGCTTTAACACATATGAAACTAAAAGCCTGTAAAATAATGACCCCTTGTCCATTTGCTTCGGGCGAGCCGGGATCGCCGCCACGACGGCGGGTCAAGGGATTTACCCTGATCGAACTGCTGGTGGTGATTGCCATCATCGCCATCCTGGCTGCGATGTTGCTACCCGCGTTAACCCGGGCCAAACAGCGAGCCCAAGGGATTACCTGCCTGAGCAACACCAAGCAATTTGCGCTGGCGTGGACCATCTACTCCAGCGACAACAACGACCAGCTGGTCAACAACTATGATGCGCTGGATCTGCAAAACGAGATCAACAATCAAACCTACCGCAATTGGGTCAATGACAATATGGGATGGAGCACCGATCAACAGATTACCAACCTCAATTTGCTGAGAGTCGGCTTGCTCGCACCGGCGCTCGGTAACAGCATTGCCATCTACAAATGTCCCAGCGATAACTATTTAAGCGCGGCCCAGCGGGCGGCTGGTTTTATCCAGCGAGCCCGCAGCTTTTCCATGAATTGTTATATGGGCCCCGACAGCCCTGCGGGACTATGGCAACATGGACAAAACGATTTCCATCCCGCCTTCCGCCAGTGGATTAAATCGACCCAAATTGACCAGGCCTCCCAGCGATTTGTCACCATCGAGGAACACGCTGATTCCATCAACGACGGATGGCTTGACAACCTCCCGGCGGTTGGCGGGGTCAGCTTCTGGGGTGACTGCCCGGCCTCTTATCATAATGGTTCGTGTTCCCTTTCGTTTGCCGACGGACATGCAGAAAGCCACCGTTGGCGCAGCAGTGCGACGACATTTCCGGTAACCACAACCGGCTACCATCCGCCGAACTTTACCGGTGCCAACGGCGGATTCACCGACTTCCAGTGGTTGGCCGATCGTTACGCGGTGCCATTTTGAAGCAGATTTAGAAGTCGTCGATTACCCTATGTCGCCCGCTCATCCCGGCCCTCTCCCCCCGAGAATGAGAAAGGCTCTCAGCGCTTTGCGAAGTTAAGCTTGGCGGGATTGGTGGATACGCTTCCAATTGTTGAAATATCCATGAAACGCCGCGTGAGGGATGGCTCCCAGCCCTGAAGCCAGGGCAACGTTGCTAATCAATCCCACGGCGGTACTCTTCCGTAATGTGCCCTCTTCGGTATTCCATCAACGTCACATTGGACGGGTGTTGCGATCATCGTGAAATACCACCGGACGAAGACTTGAATCGACACGCGATCGATAACCTTGATCAAACCGATGACCTCCTCTTGGGCCGGGTGACTTACGAAATGATGAAAGCAGCGTGGCGGCCGCCCGCGCTGACAGGAGCGAAGCCTGATTAGATGGAATCCTTCGCCCGAACGATCGACGCGGCAAAGAAGTAGGCCGTGTCGAGCACTCTGGATCAGGTCGATTGGAACGCGGAACTAGTGCGCGGGAATCTGGGAACGGCCGTTCAGCAGCTCAAGCGGGAGGCGGGCTAAGGACTGTTGGCGGGAGGCGTAAAGCTCACGCTCACGTTGGCGGAGCTGAGGCTGATCGATGAGTACGAGTTCGTGGTGCACCCCGGGCTAGCGGGCCAGGGGCCGAAGTTGTTCGCGGGGCTTTCGAAGCATATCGACCTGGGGCTCGTGAACCGGCTGAAGTTCGGCTCGGGGGGCGCTGGCGATGCGTCTAGAACTTATAGAAAAAAAGCATGGGTGATTGCGTGCTCCCTCCGGCATAGGTGACCCCGCCAGCATTCAATCCAAATGTCCCGGTCTTGACATTCACCAGCGCCAGCAACAAGTGCCCATCCTTGTCGAATGCGACGGCTCCCGGACCGGGGCCATAACGGTCGCCAATTCCAACCAGCAGATTACCACTTTTTTGCGTGGCCACGTATTTGGCCCTCGCCGCATTACCAGTGACACACACGGCTGGCGACCAACTGCCACCGTCACTGACTGAAACCCAGCTGTCACCGCTGTCAATAAAGCCACGTTCCGTCGTTTGCATGACCACCGCCATGTGGCCGCCCGGCCCCTGATAAGCCTGAAAACCGAGGCAAGTCCCAGGAGGCTTCGCCGTCAGGATGACGGTCGGATCCTCGTCTGACCCCACCACGTAATCCCGAAAAGAGGGATGTTCGCCCCCCTTATAAAAAGCAATGATGTGCCGGTTTCCCTTGGCATCCACCAACAACTTCGGCGGAGTCGTCCATGTCTCCATGTAGTCAGTTGGCAATTTGATGGCGGGAGTGCGTTTCCCATCTTCAAACAGGTCAATTTGCGATCCGCTTTCGGTACCTCTAACGGCACGCGTGATGGCGATAAAATGAGGGGCGCCGTTCGCATCTGCGTATCCATCAAGGTCACTAAAGTCATCGCACATCTTTCCGTAATCACCCATACTCGCATTCGTCGTGATTTGCGCCATGTATATTTGATGGGGGGCCGACGGCGTAGATCCATCCAGGGCGGCTTCAAAAACCAGGCCGTTACCCACTCCTCCCAGATGCATCCCGCTAACCGTCGTCTCAGGCAGAAACGTATCGGGACACGCATTCCAAACGGCTTGGACCTGCCCTGCGGCGTCGGCGGTGGTGAAAGAAAAAATCGACCCATTATTTTGGGTACTGGCCGAACCTGGCGGGTTAACCGGGATGATTTTAGACCATTTACCATGATCGAGCACCCGATAAACCAGATTCACGTTATCTCCCTCGCTCGGCGGCAAAAGCTCCGAGAGACCCACCCGCCAGGTGACGTAAACCCGGTCTCGCCCATCAACCAGCAGATTGCAATATCCAACCGCAAAACCAGGCATATCCTCCGAGAGATTCTTCGCTTCGGACCAGGTCTTGCCGCCGTCGATGCTTTCGCGATGGTAGACAAACAAGCTGAAGGGCGACTCAACTTGTCTCTCGATGAACGCAACATGGATCGCGCCGTCGGAAGCAACCGCAATATTGGGACTCAACACCAGTGTGTCGTGCTGCGAAAGTTTGAGTCCATTGATCGGCGTCCCGTCTTTCTTCATCACGCCGGGCAGACCATCGGAGCCTCTTGTGACAATGTCCGAGTTTTCGATCGGTTGGATCTGCGCGTCCGGTAAAGACGCGGCACCGGCGATACCGGTCAGGAGGCAGGCCACCAAGCCCGTTACGAAACCAAAAGCAACGAAGCTTCCGGAATGTGGTTCGGGAACAGCCCGCGAACGACTTCTGGCGGCGGGGGAAAATTTTGTCGAATGGGTGATTTCGCGTTTTGTGATTTGGAATTTGTTAAATGACATGTACGGATCGGGATTTCCCTTTTGATTGTTTGGCCACGATTGACATTGGGCCGTTTCTGATTCTCTATCTGTGCCGGCGCTTTGCAAGCCTATTGTCCATTTGATTCTTGGTCCTTTCCCCGATAAAATGGGCGGGTCGGTTGAGTGTCACCCTTGAGCGCGGGCGCAATGGCATCGCAGCGCAATGACCCTACCAGTTGATGGGACAAACTCTTAACCGCGAAGTGTGTCGACCGTCGGCCTCGCAGCCGCCTCCCACCAACGCGATGACCAGATCGCCCGGTTCAGACATCCGACAGGGCATTTCGAAGACGAATTTGGAGTGCGGTGACAGAACGAATTGCGGCACCGCTTTTTGGACACGCTATGACTACCGAATATCGCGGATTATTCGAAAGCGCCGTCGGCTGATGATCGGCACCAGTTACGCTTTGCCGGCGCACCTCGAACATCTTGAAGACACGCCCTAAAAGCATTATTGTTTCAACCGGAAAAATAACGCACCCGGGGCCGGCGTGATAGTGACGCTTTGGTTCGTCCCGTTGGTGGTGATCGAGTAGTCGGCAGTCCCCCAGTTGGTTCCCGCCAAATCCGCATTAGTTTGAATCACGACGTTGGTGGCCAAGGATGACCATGATAGGACCAAGCCTTTCGCATCCCTGAAAGTTGCGCCCAGAAGGAGCGGAGTGGGAGCCCTGGGGAAGGCGATGGTGTTGATCAGCACCGTCACCGTGCCACTCGATTCCGCGACGACCAGGTCCGGCTTGCCATCGCCGTTGACATCCGCCGTCGTAAGGTAATCCGGGCCGCTATTGACGGCTGACTGGGTATCCGTAGTGATATTGGCATAGAGGTCAAAGACACCGCTGCCATTGTTGGTCAGAATCGTCAACGAGCTAACATCTTCATTCGCGCCGGAATTCACAATAATCAGGTCCGGCCAACCGTCGCCGTTGATATCCGCCGCCACAGCGGAAACCGGACTGCTGCCCAAAGGGCTGGTGCCGACGAAATAGGTGGCATTGGAAACAAAGATGCCGCCGCCAGCGTTGGTGAGCACCGTCACCGTGCTGTCCTGCTCATTCACGGAGATCAAATCTGGTTTGCCGTCGCCATTCACATCCGCCGCCACCAAGGCAATCGGATTAAAACCCACAACGTTCGTGTCGCTTGAAACATAGCCACCGCTGCCATTGTTCAGAAACACCACCAGAGTGTGATTCAGTTTATTCGCGACAATCAAATCCGGCCGATAATCTCCGTTGACATCCGCTGCGACGACAAAACCCGGAGCGTTGCCCACTTCGAGCGTGGCATTTATCCCGAAGACATCGGCGCCGTTATTAGTGCACAGCAGCAGTTCCCCATTGGCACTAACAGCCAATGCCAGCCTGCCGTTGCCATTGACATCCACTGGCGCGACGCAGTTTGGGGAACCCCCGACACTAAAAGTGGTATTGGAACCGAAGCCGCCGTTCCCACTGTTCGTCAAAATGGTCAGGCTGCCGGCGCCACCGGAGTTCACGCAGACCAAATCCGGCCGGCCGTCCCCGTTGAAATCCCCTGACGCAGTGATGCCCGCCCCGTTACTCACATGCAACGTTGTGTTCGAACCAAAGATGCCGGCGCCATTATTCGTCAGCACCGTCAGCGTGCTGTTCGCTGCATTCGCCGAGATTACCGCCACCGGGCTGGTGCTCGCGATATTGGTTGCCACAATCCAATCAGGCCCGCCGCTCACGGCATAGCGCCAGGCCGTGAATCCGACCTGCGTCTGCACCGTCATGCCGGTATATTCGTCCCCGCTGATCAAATCGAGCCGGCCGTCCCCGTTGACATCTGCCGCCACGACGCACTGCGGATTCTCTCCTTCAAAGAGCGTGGTATTAGTCCCGAAACCGCCGGCCCCATTATTCGTCAGAACCGTCAGCGTGTTATCCTGACTATTGGCACTGATTAAATCCGGTTTGCCATCCCCATTGATGTCCGCCCCAATGACGCTGGTGGGCCCATTGCCGACCACCAGCGTGGCGTTGGAGCCGTACACGCCGCTGCCGTTGTTGGTCAGCACCGTGAGGGTATTTCCCGAACTAGAGCCGTAATTCGCCGTGACTAAAGCCAATTTGCCATTGCCGTTGAGATCCAGGGCCGCCACGGACATCGGCCCACTTCCCACTGTGTACGTGGCATTGGAGCCAAAAACACCCGTGCCGTTGTTGGTCAACACTGTGACGGTGGTGCCATACTCGTGCGCACAAACCAAATCCATTTTACCGTCGCCATTCAGGTCCGCCGCAATCACGGGATACGGCTCACTGCCAACGTTGTAAGTGCCGCTGAGGCCAAAACTGCCGGCACCGTTGTTCGTGTACACCGTCAGGGTGCCAGAATACAAATCGGCACTAATCAAATCAATTTTGTGATCGCCGTTGACATCCGCGACCGCGAGGGACTTTGGACCATAGCCGATAGTCAGCGTCGCATTGGAGCCGAAGCCACCGCTGCCGTTATTGGTCAGCACGGTGAGCAGGCCGGGACTCGCGCCATTGGCGAAAATCAAATCCGGTTTACCATCGCCATTGACATCCGCCGACACGGCCGTGGCCTGGGCACTACTGAAGGTGATAAGCGAGTTCGAACCAAAACCGCCGTAGCCATTATTGGTGAATACCTGGAAAACAGTGCCACCGTTGTCGACGCCAATCAAATCCGGTTTACCGCGACCAAAGATATCCAGCGCCACGACACACGTGGGATCCAGATCAGGCCCGACATAGGTGTTGTCCATGAAAGTCAGACTTTGCGCGCTGGCCACATAGGAGGCCCCAAACCAAATGACGGCAACGATGGCGAGCAACGCGATAGGAAAATCTGTCCTGGTTCAGCGTGAATTGGAAAAACAGCCTGGATGAGTTAGCTAATCAGGGCCATTTGTTTTTGTCGTTTTTGTCGGCGTTTTTCTCGTGCTGCTTCCAATTTATTATCACGGGCCTGA
>Ga0182012_10000191_pt1 | contig 68889 bp, 69 predicted proteins | sample 612S2SmetaG_FD_120486 | JGI IMG/M metagenome (GOLD analysis project Ga0182012, IMG submission 120486) | Permafrost microbial communities from Stordalen Mire, Sweden - 612S2S metaG | ecosystem: Environmental > Terrestrial > Soil > Wetlands > Permafrost | place: Sweden: Stordalen | collected... | reverse complement strand
CCCGATGCCGCAGCGCCCGAACGCCCAGATCGTCGCCGATTTCTATGCCGCGCTCAGTGGCGCCGATCCTGACGCGGTGGCGGCGGCCATCGACGCCCACTTTGCCGAGGACGCCGCGATCGAGTGGCCGCCCTCGCTGCCGCATGGTGGACGCATAGAGGGAAGCCGACGACTGCGCGGGCTGTTCACCGGGATTGCCAAGGCCGGTGATCAGGCCGGCGCCACCAACCTCGAGCTGGTGCGGACCATCGGCGACGGCGACCACGTGGTCGCCTGGATCACCTTCGAGTGGAAGAACCCCGGCTCCGACGATGCCGTTCCCAACGCCGCTTTGGAGGTGTGGTCGTTCTCCGACGGACTGGTGCGAGAAATCCGGGCGTTTTACTGGGACACCGCGGCTATCAGCCAGCCGCAGAACGCCTGACGCCACAAGCATTGAGGAGAAGCCACGATGTCCCGTAGTGCAGTCATCGTCGATGCCGTCCGGTCCCCGATGGCCAAGGGCAAGCCGCCCAAGGACGGACGGCCCGGCGGGGCGCTCAGCGGCGTTCATCCGGTTGAGCTGTTGGGTCAGGTAATCGGCCAATTGATGGCCCGCAACGACATTGACCCGGCCCGCGTCGACGATGTAATCGCGGGCTGCGTGAGTCAGGTCGGTGAACAGTCCGGCCCGGTTGGGCGTTGGGCATGGCTTTCGGCGGGGCTGCCCGAAAGCGTCCCCTCGGTGACCGTGCATCGCGCCTGCGGATCCAGCCAGCAGGCCGCCGACTTCGCCGCGCAGGCCGTTATCGCGGGGGCGTGCGACATCGTCGTGGCCGCCGGTGTCGAATCGATGAGCCGGATCCCGATGGGCACCGCGCGGATCGGCCAGGATCCGTTCGGGCCGTCAGTGGCGCACCGCTACGCGCCGGGATTGGTGCCGCAGGGAGTCTCGGCCGAACTGGTGGCCGCCCGCTGGAAACTCGACCGCGAGTCCATCGACGAGTTCGCCGCCCGGTCACATACGAACGCGGCCACTGCCGACTTCGCCGCCGAGATCGTGCCGATCGCCACCCCGGACGGTGGAGTGGTCAACACCGACGAGACCGTCCGGCCGTCGACCACGGCCGAGGGGCTGGCCGCACTCAAGTCGTCGTTCTATTCCCCCGAGATGGCGGCGCGGTTTCCGGAAATCACCGACTGGCACATCACCGCAGGCAATTCCTCCCAGCTTGCCGACGGTGCGGCGGCGGTGTTGATCATGGGCGACGACATCGCCGAGGAACTGGGCCTGACCCCACGGGCGCGTTTCCACGCGTTCGGGCTTGCCGCCGACGATCCGATCACGATGCTGACCGGCCCGATCCCGGCGACCGAAAAGTTGCTTCGGCGATCGCGGCTTTCGCTGGCCAACATCGACCACTACGAAGTCAACGAGGCGTTCGCCCCGGTACCGATGGCCTGGGCACAGCATTTCGGGGCAGATCCGGCCAGGCTCAACCCCCGTGGCGGCGCCATCGCGCTGGGTCATCCGCTGGGAGCATCGGGCGCCCGATTGCTGACCACGATGTTGAACGCGCTGGAGGCCAGTGGCGGTCGCTTCGGACTGCAGACCATGTGCGAGGCCGGCGGGATGGCCAACGCCACACTCATCGAGCGGCTATGAAATCCGCGAAAGGGAAAGCAGCGCATGCAGATTGAGGGAATCTCCGCAGTAGTCACCGGCGGCGCGTCCGGGCTCGGGCGCGCGACGGTCGAACGCCTCCTGGCATCAGGGGCCGCCAACGTGGTCATCGCCGACCTGCCGTCCTCGAACGGTGAAACGGTTGCGAAAGAGCTGGGCGATGCAGTGCAGTTCGTCGCCGCCGACGTCCGCAGCCCTGACGACGTCGCCGCGGCGATCAGCGCCGCCGCCGAGGCGGGGCCGCTGAGGGCGGTGGTGCACTGCGCCGGGCGCGGTGGCCCCGTACGTGTGGTCAACAAGGACGGCACGCCCGGCTCGCTGGAGACCTACGCCGAGGTCATTGGCATCAACCTGATCGGATCGTTCAACGTGCTGCGGCTGGCCGCCGCCCAAATGGCCACCAACGAGCCGCTTGACGGCGATCGCGGGGTGGTAATCCTGACCGCGTCGGTGGCGGCATTCGAGGGCCAAATCGGTCAGATACCGTACGCGTCGTCCAAGGCCGGCATCGTTGGCATGACCATCGTCGCCGCGCGGGATCTGGCGTCCAAGGCGATCCGCGTGTGCACCATCGCGCCGGGCACCTTCGACACACCACTCTTGGCGAAGGTGTCCGACGATGTAAGGGCATCGCTGGCGAAGACCGTGCCACATCCAAGCCGACTCGGTGAACCGGATGAATACGCCCGGCTCGCGCTGGCGATCATCGACAACGGCATGCTCAACGGCGAAACCATCCGGCTCGACGGCGCAATCCGGATGGCGCCGAGGTGAATTCGAGCCGTCGGCGTATCTACGGCGACGACCATCAAGCCTTTCGCGAAAGTGCCAAGCGGTTCGTCGACACCGAAGTTGCGCCGAACCTCGACGAGTGGCGCCGCGCTGATGGCGTTCCGCGAAGCATCATCGCCGCCGCCGGAAAAGCAGGATTTCTTGGCACCGTAGTACCCGAGGAGTTCGGCGGCGGCGGCACGGCCGATCTCGGCTTTCTCGCGATCCTTATCGAGGAGACAATCGCGGCCGGGGCGACCGGCCTGGCCTTGCTCTGGGCGCTCCAGGCCGGCGTCACCATCCCGTTTTTGCTCGAGCACGCCACCGCGGCCGATAAGCAGCAGTGGCTACCGGGACTCAGCAGTGGTCAATTGATCGCCGTTCCCGCACCTACCACGTTGTCGAGTGTCCCCGCCGCGCGCATCGCCGACGCGCTGCTAGTGCACAACGACAGCGGCGGCGCTGCCCTGGTTCCGCTCGACCGACCGGGCGTCACCGTCATACCGATCGCCGGGAACCTGGCAGGACGTGACGCTGGACTGGCCGATGTGACGTTCAGCGACGTCGACGCGAAGACCGACCTCGCCTGCCCGACCGCGTTGCATCGCGACCTCGACCTATGGTTTGCCGTGTTGGCGCTGGCGAGTGCTCGCACCGCGACGGCGTTGGCGGTCGATTACGTGCACGCCAGAAAGGTATTCGGCCGTCCACTGTCCGCGTTCGAAAACACCCGGTTCCGGTTGGCCGAACTCTGGGCTGAGCTGGCCAGCCTGACTGCGTTCGTCGATTCCTGTGTGCACGCGCGCAGCATCGGCGCACTCGATGTCGCCGACGCGGCGGCCGCTCGACTTACCGCGACCAGGGTCTGCGGCCAGGCCGTCGACCAGTCCCTGCAACTGCATGGAGGGTACGGATACATGCGCGAATACCCCGTCTCGCACGCGTTCGCCGACGCCCGCTTCCTCCAGGTGATGGCCTCGGCCTATTCCAATCCCCACGAAACGCTGGCGTCGACCGTGGCTCTGGATGCCGTATCGCAGCAGTGAACACCTACGATCCCGGGAACACGCTCGATGCGATCTCGTGCGATGAACTAGGGCGGATCAGAGTTCGACGACGAGGAGTTGTCGGTGGAAATCGTCCCCTGTGCGCGTCCGGCTTCCATGGTGCCAAGAACTGCTCGCAGCAGCTCGCCGAGTACTTCTTCCTCTGGGCAACGTTTGAGGACTATGCGGTGGGAAAGATCAAGCAGCTGCACTCGGATGGAAGTCAGAAAACAGGCGGTGGCCTAGTCCGTGACGGTGTGGTGCACAGCATCGTCGACGCGCACCTGCCGAAGAACCGTGCAGGATTCGCGCAGCATGTCATCGTCGACTTGGCCGATGGCTCCGAGGTGACGCTGCATCGCGGCCAGCGAGTCTGGGGCGGCTGGTGTCCCATCGGTCTTCCCGAGCGGAATGGTCCCGCCTTCAGCGCCTACGACGAGATCGTCGACTGGACCGGACCCAACGGCGAAGTGGCCTTCGGCCTCTCCGAATACGGCCAAATCCGGAACGTGTACTGACGGCTCCGGCGCGCGTTACGCCGTTGGCGTGCCCTCGAGGATTTCCACGCGGCCCGTAGTGCCGTCCACCCGTAACCGCATGCCGTCGCGCAGCGTGGTGGTCCCGTTGCGGGTGCCGGCAACGCAAGGAAGTCCCAATTCGCGGCACACGATGGCGGCGTGGCTCATGGCGCTGCCGACGTCGGTGACGACCACCGCAGATCGTGCGGGTCTGGTCATCGCAGCTAAGGCTTGACGAAGATGTCGAGAGCTACGAGAACCACGAAAACGGCCAGCACGTAACCCTCGAACAGTGCCCGCAGGGCGACCGGCGCGACCCGCAGATCCATGAAGTGGATGCCGATCAGCCGCACCTTCAGCATCGCGATACCAACGATTATCAGGGCACCGACCGAAGCGAATCCGGCCCCCTGTTCGACTCCGACCAGAAACGACCCAAAGGTCAACGCCAGCAGCAGCACCCACACCAGGGTCACCCGACGGGTTGCGGTCATGGAGGCCATTGAAGTCACCTCACCAGATAGAACACTGCGAATAGGACAACCCACAGCAGGTCGACCATATGCCAGAAGATTCCGCCGGTCTCACACAGCCGCGCCTGCTTATCGGTGAACTCCGCTCGCCGGGTGACCACGATCAGCCGGCTCAAGACGGCGAGACCAATTAACACATGCAGTAGGTGGATGCCAGTGAACATGAAGTAATAGGAAAAGAACTCGCCGCTACCAACCCCTTTGCGAGCGGCGAACAGCTGGGTCCATTCGACAGCCTTGACGGCGACAAAGCCCGCTCCGCAGCACAACGCGACCGCGATCAGCCGCCATGCGCCCGCGTGCTGCCCGGCGAGGACTCGCTGAACGGCCAGCACCACCAGCAGCGAACTAGACAGCAGCAGAACGGTGTTGAGGGTACCCAGCGCGACGTGCAACTCGGCGTGATCGCGCGCGAACACTGCAGGGTTCTTGCCGCGCGAGTACATGAAGGTCCCGAAGAACAACGCGAACACCGTCATGTCGCCCAGTACGAAAACCCAGATGCCCTCTTCGCCAGGGACACGTCGGACCCGGTCGGCTACCGTGCCGGGCTCGCCCCATTGCCGGAGTGAGGTCATTGCTGCGACTGACTCCGCGCAGTTTCAGGTGCCGCAGAGGCGGCCGAGTTCCCTTCCGGGGCAACAACGCTCACCCACAGCTGCCACGCCATGATCAGGAACCAGAGTCCGAAGAACACCGCGACCATCCAGAACGCCAGCAGGCCATTCCACGCGAACACGCCGTCCTTGAACAACACCACTAAGCCACCGGCGGCGAAGATGAACCCACACCAAACATTGAAATAACCCAGCCATCGGGGCCAAATCTCATGTACCGCGCCGAAGATGGCAAATCCAATGGCCAGGCACTGGATCGTGGCGGCCGGCCAGTTCATCACGAACGGGAGCCAACCGAGGTCGTTGAGCGCCTGGGTGATCTGCGGATCGCGCTCGGGACGATAGGAGGCCGCGGCGAAGGCGAAGGTCGGCATAATGATCGCGACCACCGCTAACCCCGTCCCGACAAGTTGGGTGTAGGCAAGCGGGGAATAGCGTCCCCCATCCATCTGCCTGATCCGGATCGCGAGGAGCGCGCCGAACGGCGCCTGTAAGCCCGAAGCGGCGAGCAACAAGACAAGCCCCATCCGTTTAAGGCCGGTATTCGTCGACCAGAAATGGGCAATGTCATTGGCGCTCCGCATTGGTGATATGGGCGGAAGCAAACCGGTCATGATGATCGCCGGGAACAACAGCAGCACGAACGCCGCGCCGCTGATCGCCATCGTCTTCTGAATACCCGGTGTCATCGCAGAATTCCCTTGGTTCCCGAAGCTCAAAATGTTCTAGACGTTAACACGTCTCGATATCTCGGCCGCGAACGGACCGCTGCGTCGCGGGCCGTCCAGGACTGGCCTGAACGACCCGCTACGAACGATCGCTCAGACCGATGCTTCGTGTCGGGGAAGCATCGAGCTTGCACCACTTGCGATTACGGTTGGGCCGACCATCAGTGCCTGAGCAGGGTCCTCGGGATTGGTGGCGATCCCGTCGCCGGGTCGTACGCCGCCCTCCTCGCACATCTTCTTCCACATGGCCATCCGGACCGCACGAGTCGGCGTCACCTTCCCGTAGGCGAAGATTCGCCAGAAGGTCCAGCGCGGCGCAGGCAGCGACTTCGGCCGCCCGACGAGGTGGTGCAGCACAAACATCCAGCCGACCATCATCGCCATCATGATCGTCGTGGCCACCCAGCGCGCCGCGACCGGCAGCGTCGAATTGTGTGCGAGAAGATGCACCCAGCCCACCCCGAAGTAGTTCATCATCATGCCGGTGGGCGCCACGAGCAACAATAAAAGTTTGCGGGCGCCCTTCAGGCGCGGCACCGCATAGGCCAACATCGCGCCGATGGTGACGAATGAACCGCCATTGATGAAGCCCCACCAGTATGGGAATCCGAAGAACTTGTAAGGCTGGACGCCGTAGTACTCGTAGGTTCTCAAGTTGATACCAATTGTCTCCATCACCGCGTCGGTGACGATACCCAGCCCGAGCAACATGATGAAGTGCTGACGGTGCGCGCCGTTGCGGATGACGAAGTAGCAGAAGTAGGACTCAAGGCCCAGGAACGCTACGTAGCACAACGGGATCAACGCCGGCACGGTGATGCCGAAGTTGGTGAACGCGGGCACCAGGTTCTTGGCCCAGTGCAAGTGGCCCAGCATGTCGAGCATCGGTTCCACCTGGCTACACAGCAAACCGCTGCCAATGACCAGCAACGGGGTGTAGTTCCGACTCCGCACAGCGGCCCTGATTGCCCACGGGAGCGCGAAGATCACAGCGGCGGCGCCGGCAATGAAAAAGAAGGTGAGCTGCGCCGGCGCGCTGGCGACGAAGTCGCCGGGGCTCGGCTTGATGTTGGGGGGCCAGCCTTCATCGCCGACCAGCGGCCACCAACTTTGACTCAGCATCGAACTCATCGATATCAGACCTTTCTGCCTATCAATGCCTTGCACCGTTGCTCAAGTGCGGATTTTCCCTGCGAGTGGCGACGGCAAACCCGCCTCGGCAGGCGTGGACCAGCTCACCCTAACACGCTGTCCATACAACGTGTATACCTGTTTTGGGAACGCTTACATTCTCCTTGTGGGACTTCTTGTGGGACAGGGGTGAGATGCACATACCGCGGGTAAGGTCTCGGCAATGACCGAAGTGACGCGGAGAGCGGTCGGTCGACGACGAGTGGCGGACACTGACAGAGCCTCAGCCGCGGAAAGCATTTTCACGGCCACCGCGCGCTTGTTGGCACAGCAATCGTTCAATGAGATCAGCGTTGCACAGATTCTCACGGAGGCGAGAGTCTCCAGGGCGACCTTCTACTTCTATTTCGGTTCCAAGTTTTCCGTTCTCAGTGGCCTGCTCGAGCGCGCAATGAACGACATCTTCGAGACGGTCCAACCTTTCCTGGCTCGATCTCCCGAGGACCCGCCAACGGTTGCCCTGGAGCGGAGCATCAGGGCTGTCACGCAGGCCTGGCATCGCCACCGTCCGGTGCTGCAGGCGGCGAATCATCACTGGCACTCCGAGCCGGAGGTGCGCAGTCTGTGGTTGGCAATCACGGAACGCTTCATCGCTGCTGGCGCTGTCGAGATCGACCGCGAACGCGCCGCGGGGATTATCACCTCAAAAGTGCCAAGCCGGACACTCGCCGCAACCCTGTTCTGGAGCACAGAACGGGTGCTCTATATCGCTGGGTTGGGGGTTGAACCGAGTCTCGACGATGAGGAGGCCGCCGTCGATGCATTGGTAACCATGTGGAGCGGCACCCTGTACGCGGCCTGATGAGCCGGTCGGTGCCCCGGGCAGGGCAGCCACGGAGTGGCGCTTGGGATCGCGACCTCCGGCACCAACTACCTCGTCAGCGTGCGATGACGCCGCGCGGCAGAATCGATGAACCGTCACGACATTCAATACCCCGGAGCGTGAGAGCTACCACCTCGTTCAAGATGCGATCCTCCGCGGGAAGATCTGTTGGAGCAAAAAGAAAATCATCGTAAAGCACGAGTGACAGCACCATCGCGGTCACACATCTGACGACCACGGGAACATCGACGCCGGTCAGCCCTTGAGCATCGATCGCGCTCTGAACTCGGTCCACAACGCTGCCCAATTCTCGACTTAACGGCGACTCGTCCAGCTCGTCGCGTGGCGGGCCGTGCAGGTACGCGGTGATCAATTCGCGATTGCTCCGGAGGAGCTGCACCAGGCTCTTCATATAGAGGCGAACGGCAGCAGCGTTATTGGCCTGGTCAGGACCTAAGAAGTCCCAATCTTGAAGAAACCCTGCGATCGCCCCGTGCAGCGGCTCTTCGACTGCTCGATCAAAGAGGCCCTGTTTGCTGCCAAAATGGCGATAGATCGCGGCCGCTGTCGTACCCGACTCGCGTGCGACATCGCGCGTACTTGTACCCCCGTAGCCGTGTATCGAAAACAGGCGGCGAGCCGAGGACAAGACGAGGTTCCGCACCTCTTCGCTGCTCCGTCGGGTTCGCATCGGAGTTTCGATCGTGTTCAGACGGTGGGCGAGAGCGCATCGAGCCGAGCACGCAGTTGCATCACTTCACTCTCGAGGCGGATGTCTCGTGCGGTCGGCAAATCGTCGTCGGCGTCGATGGCGCGCAGCAGGCACACGAAATTGGGCACGAACCACAGCAGGAAGGCGAACACCGGTACCCACCAGACCAACACGCCGTTCCAGGCGAGTGGTCCGGTTTTGAAGAACACTAGAAAGCTGGCGGGTATGAATGCCAAGGCCAGCCAGAGGTTTACGTAGCCAAGCCAACGAGGGAAAACCGGCTTCGGGCGTCGGTCGATCAGCACGGCGATACCAAAGATCGCCAGCTGCAGAACAAACGTCGAGACCACTCCGAGGAAGAAGAACCAGCTGATGTCGTACAAAGCCCGGGTGACGTCCGGGTGCTGATCGGCCCGGTAGGTCGAGACGAGCATAAAGACGTACGGGATAACGAATTCGATGGTTGCGAGTGCACCGAGGGCCAGTTGGCTGTAGGCCATGATTGGTCGAAGTCCCTCGATCCGCAGCATCTGAATGGTGAAGGACGCGAGGAACGGCATCAACAGTGGGCATGACGCCAGGCAGATCACGATGCCGACGCGGATGCCTGTACGGTGCTGGTTGATCATCGCCGCCACATCGCCCGCGCTTTGGTTTGGCGACGGCGGCGGGAAGAACCCCGCTACCGCGAATCCGATCACAAACAACACGCCCATCAACGGGCCCGCCCAGACGCACGCCTTCTGAATCACGCGGCTGGTCCCCATTTCGGCCATGTCGAGTACCACCAATCCTCACGCGACACTAGATATCGATTGATATCTAGTTGTGTATCAAACGATATCTCTCCGGTCGTCGGCAGTCGAGGGGTGCCGAGATATTTACTGACGGCTGTGCCGAGCCCGCGGCGGGGTCAACCCTTCAGATGCCGCCGCGGGCGACGAGTTGGGCGGCGATCACATTGCGCTGTATCTCATTGGTGCCTTCGCCGACGATCATCAATGGCGCATCGCGGAAGTAACGTTCGACGTCGAACTCTGTGGAATATCCGTAACCACCGTGGATCCGCACGGCGTCCAGCGCGATCTCCATCGCCACCTCCGACGCGAAGAGCTTGGCCATACCGGCCTCCATATCGGAGCGCTCACCGCTGTCATAGCGCTCGGCGGCGTAAAGGGTGAGTTGTCGGGCGGCAGTGAGTTTCGTTGCCATGTCCGCCAAATAGTTTCCCACCGCTTGGTGTTTCCAAATCGGCTTGCCGAAACTCTCGCGCTGCTGCGCATAGGCGAGCGAGTCCTCGAGGGCGGCGGTCGCCACGCCGAGCGCGCGGGAGGCGACCTGAATGCGGCCGGTCTCCAGGCCTTTCATCATCTGCGCAAACCCCTTGCCGGGCACGCCGCCGAGGATCGCCGATTCACCGATGCGGTAGCCATCGAAGGACAGCTCACAGCTCTCCACACCCTTGTAGCCCAACTTGGGCAGATCCCGCGAAACCGTCAGGCCCGGACCGTGTTCCACCAGAACGATGGAGATGCCGCTGTGCCTCGGTTTCGCCTTCGGATCGGTCTTGCAGAGCAGGGCAATCAGGCCTGAGCGCCGCGCGTTGGAGATCCAAGTTTTTGCGCCGTTAATCACTAGTTCCCGACCGTCGAGCACGGCGGTCGTCGTCATGTTCTGCAGGTCTGAGCCGCCGCCGGGTTCGGTGAGCGCCATCGTCGCGCGGACCTCGCCGGTAGCCATCGCCGGAAGATAGGTCTTCTTCTGCTCGTCGGTACCGAACAGCGTCAGCAGTTTGGCGACCACGGTATGCCCGCCCATGGCACCGGCCAGGCTCATCCAGCCACGCGCCAATTCCTGGGTCAGTAGCACATAGCACGACATCGACACCGGCGAGCCGGCGTAATCTTCGGGGATCGCCAGTCCGTAGATCCCGATCTGCTTCATTTGGTCGATCCACTTTTCGGGATATTCGTTGGCGTGTTCGACGTCGCGCACCGTCGGTTTGACATCGCGATCGATGAACGCCCGCACCGTCTCGACCAGTAGGGTTTCTTCATCGGTCAACGCAGAGCTCACACCCACCACCTCTCAACCAGAGATTTTATTCTAGATTAAACGCCTGGCCGGGACCTGGGGTCTTCGGGTGTGCGCTAGGTCGCGTGCCCGGCTCTGGCTTCCTCTTCGCGAGTAAGGCCCGAGGCGGCGATTAGCTCCTCGTGCAGTTCGAACCACACCGTGTGGTAGGAGTCGATGATCGGCCGGGCTAACCAGATCGTATCGCCAGTCTTAACCTTGGCTAGTGCCGAGTCCAGTTTCTTGGCATATGCGCCCAGTCGGGGCAACAGTGTGGTGACCGCGGCGATGATGGGCAGCACCTGGTTATGCACGTCGTCGAGGCGGTCTAGTACGGCTGCGTCATACTCGGGGTCCTCGTGTGGGTTGGGTTGACCGTCCTTGATCTGCCAGTCCGATACCAGAACCTTGAACGCGTTGTTGACGGCTCTGAAGTCGTCGTACGATTTGCCCAACACGTTCTGGTCGACACCCGAATGCTCTTCTGCCAACAAGGCATTGAGCCGCGCGCGTCCCTCGGGGCTGATACGCAGCGTCTTGCCTTGGACCAGCAGACCCGCTGCGGTCAATTGCGCCAACGTCGCCGCGACTTCGGCGGGGTCTTCGTCAAGAGTGGCAACGAGATCCTCTTCGCCCGGACGGCCTTTGAGCCGGACGGCCTGCAACACGGTCAGCTCAGACATTCGCCAGTCCCTTCCTGTCCTCGTTCAGTCGTAACGCGATCAGCATGGTGATCAGCGGATGGGGTGAGACGACGTCTGTGTGGCCAGCGGCGAGCGCGTCGGCTACCGCCGCCGCAGACATGTCGGCCAGCACCGCGTAGTCGCCACTTGCATAGGCCCGGATCGGGCTGATACCTCGGGCGATGTCGGCGAGCTCGGCCAGGTCGGGTGAGTCCGTCTCGGACCACGCGGTGCTTTCGAGGACACCCTCGCGTACTTCGCCTTCGTCGCCGTCGACGGTGATCATCCTGCCGACAAGCGCCGCAACCACCCCGGCGCCGCACCCGACCACGGCCGGTCGGCCTATCTCCCGGCTCACCACCGCGGCATGCGACGTCGCTCCGCCGGTCTCGGTGACAATGCCTCGGGCGGCCAGCATGCCCTGCACGTCGTCGGGACTCGTTGCCGCACGGACCAAGATGACATCTTCGCCTTCTTCGGCGGCATCAAGGGCGTCGTCGACATCGGCGTAGGCCTTGCCGGATACCACGCCCGGGCACGCCGACAGGCCTTGCGCTAAAAGCGTTGCCGCAAGACGGGTTTCCGGTTGCAGCGAGGGCGCGAGCAGCGTCTCGACGTGCGCCGGAGTTACCCTGCGCAACGCCTCCGGGTCGTCGATCAATCCTTCGTGGCGCAACTGCAATGCCAGGCGCACCGCGGCCTGAGCTGACCGTTTGGCAATCCGGGTCTGCAGCAGCCACAGTGTGCCCTCTTCGACGGTGAACTCGATGTCCTGCACGTCGGCGCCAGCGCGCTCCAGCGACCGCGCCGCGGCCATGAGCTGCTCATAGACGGCCGGCTGCTCGTCACGCAGTGCGGCGATGGGTGCGACGTCTGCAGTTCCCGACACCACGTCCTCACCTTGGCCGTTCGCCAGCCATTCGCCGAACGGCTCGTTGGCTCCGGTGATGGGATTACGGGAGAAGAGGACGCCGGTGCCCGAGTCGCGCGCCAGGTTGCCGAACACCATGGCCTGCACGATGACCGCGGTGCCCGCTTCGGCATCCAAGCCGTGATGGGCGCGGTAGCTGATCGCGCGGGGGCTCTTCCACGACGCGAAAACGGCCTCGATGGCCCCGCGTAATTGCGCCCACGGATCGGAAGGAATTTGGACGCCGGCGTCACCAGCCAACACGATGCGGCGGTACATGTCGGTAAAGCGATTGCGGGTGTCGCGGGCGAACTCCGCGGCCCCAGCACCTGCGAGCGCTTCCTCGACAGCGTCGTCGATGCCCAGGTCGAGCACCGTGTCCATCATCCCGGGCATCGATTGCGCCGCCCCACTGCGCACACTGACCAGCAGCGGCCGCGGACCGCGCCCGAACGTGCGTGACGTCTCGGCCTCGAGCCATCCAATCTTGTCGCGCACGTCTTTCCAGATTTCGTCAAGACAGCTTTCCGGGTCGGCAAAGAACTGCGCGCAGACGTCGGTGGTGATGCAAAATGCCGGCGGCACAGGCAAACCCTGCTGTCGCATCGCATCAATGCCGTAGCCCTTGTTGCCGAGAATCTCACGGGGAAGGCAGGCGCGACCGTCCAACGTGACGACCAAGGCGTCCGCTTCACCCGTTGTTTTTGACATGAGATTAGATTCTAGCCGACGGGGTTCATTCGTAATACCAGCATCTGCCGTATAGGTGCACAGCGGTCGGCGTCATGTGGGAGGCGCTAGTGCCGAATCGTCGTAGCCGTCGGGCGGACGGCGCGACAGGCCCCACACCGCCAGCTGCGTGAGGCTGTCGAGGAACTTGGTCTGGTCCTTCGTGGTGCCCGGTGGGAACAGCCAACGGTCGAAAGCGATGGTGCCGAAAACCATTGCGGCGATTTGCCTTACCGCGAGGTCGAGGCCTTCACGGTCATACCACCCGACCCGTTCGGACTCATATACTCCGATTAGAAGTACCTGATCAAATAGGCGGTCAATCGCGGTGACCAGCTCCTCGACGAGATCGATGTCCAACCCGTCAGCGCTGACCAGGGCGATTAGGGAATCGCGATGGTCTATCAGGTTCAGATAGAGGTCACGGAGAAACGCGTGGGCGAGACGGTAGGACGTCCACGGTTCGTTGCGCTGGGACCGCCAGCTATCGGCGAACTCCTCGATCGCGCCGATCAGCGGAACCAATGTTACCTCACGGAAAAGATCGGTCTTGGCCGGAAAATGCCGGTACATCACCGACATCGAGACGCCGGCCGATTCGGCGATGTCCTTGGTCGTGACTTCAGCGTAGGGACGCGCGGCAAAGTGTTTACCCGCAGCCTCCACCAAGTCGGCGCGCACCTCGCTGGACCGTCGCCGACCGGTGCGCGGTTCGTCAAACGATGGCGTACTCACACCACGATCGTAATCCCGCGCCAACAGATAACTGGGCGCGTCGCGGAGGCCCGCTGGAAGTAGGAGAACGACGGTCTCCGGAACGCATCCACAGAAGAAGCGTGATTTCTTAACATAAGAGATATCGACTCTTGACAACTCGGTTTCCTCCATGCGAGGTTGGGCATCGCGCGATACGCACATCGCGTGACGAGCCGCAGAGAGGCGGTCGGCTTGAACACCTCGACGCAACGGGTATGCGCCTGGGCAGGTATAGGTTTCACGGTCCTGTTCTGCGTCGGCTTCCTGATCGCGGGTTTCATCCCGCCGCCGTCACCGCGGCTTGCGGTCGAGCAGGTGGCGCAGTTCTACAGCCACAACGCCTGGCGGATCCGGATTGGATTACTGCTCGCGACGCTTGCATCGGCCCTGCTGCCGTTATGGGTGGCGGTCATCGGCGTGCAGATGCGCCGCGTGGAGGGCCAGCATTCGCCCTTCGCTTTTGCTCAGATGCTCGCCGGTGCCTGCCTGGTCCTAGAGTTCCTGTTCCCGCTGCTGGTTTGGCAGACCGCCGCGTACCGCAGCGACCGCAACCCTCAAATCGTTCAGATGCTCAACGACCTCGGCTGGCTGCCGTTCTTGGGAATCGCCTGCACGGCGGTAATGCAGGGTGTGGTGATCGGTGTCTTGGTCTTGCGCGACAAGCGGCCGAAGCCACTCTTTCCCAGGTGGACGGGCTATTTCAACATCTGGGTGGTCATCATGTTCGCCCCGGCGAGCTGCGTGGTGCTTTTCCACGACGGTCCACTGGCGTGGAATGGCCTCATCTCTTGGTGGCTGGCGCTGGTGACCTTCTTCGCCTGGATGGTCGTCGTGACCTGGATGTTGTTGCGCGCCATCACACAACAGGCGGCTCACCCCGAAGATGCCGAGGGCATCGCTGCGGCCGCACCGAGCAATGCCTCGCTGCAGCGTGAGGTCGCCGAACTGCGGGGTGTCCTAGAGCTAAGCGGCCTGCTCGCGGGGAGGCAAGACGCCAACCCGCGCACTGCACCATGACCCAAACGCAGGCCGCGGTCGTCGTGACGGTACCGACGGACTGGAAATTCAGCCCAGCATGGGCCACTCGAGTCGTGTCTGCCCGCCATCCGGGCGCGATTGTCGAAACGGTGGGGATCGAACCTGTCGATCAAGGAACCACCAGCCGAGCCAGGATCCACCTGACCTACCGGGACGGCGACGGCCCGGCGACGCTTTTCCTCAAGGCCCAGGGTCGTCTGAGCCACCGTCTGATGCTTAGCTCGCTGGCTCTGCTCACGCCCGAGTCCCGCTTGTTCGCAACAGGAGGATTAACCCTTGCGCGGCGCCCAATCGTTTATGCCGTCGGAACGGATCGGCGTCGCCTGAATTCCATCGTCGTCATGGAGGACGTTGTTGCCAGCGGCGCCGTGCCCAACATCGCTACCTCCCCAATTTCCGTCGACCAGGTCGCCCGCGGACTCGATGAACTGGCCGAGCTGCACCGCGGGTTCTGGAACCACCTACCGCCCGCGCTTTCCTGGGTACGGCCGTGGCGAATCCAACACGGCTGGGCCCTGCTGGCATTGATCGGTGGTATCAAAGGCCCGCGCCGACTCGACAAAGCTGGTTGTCTCGACATTCTCCCCGAACCGGTGCGCCGTTGGGATCAGTGTCTACGGCTGGCGCAGCGTAGCGCCGAACTCTCCCAGCGGGGGCCTCAGACGCTGCTGCACGGCGACACCCATATCGGCAACACGTACACGATGCCGGACGGTGCGGTGGGGTTCCTGGACTGGCAGTTGGTGCGCCGCGGCAACTGGGCGCACGACGTCGGCTACTTCATCACCAGCGCTCTTACCGAAGTCGATCGGCGCGGCCACGAGCGTGAGCTCCTGGCGTACTACCTCGACGCACTCGGTATCCCGATGGCGCCCGACGACGCATGGCGAACATATCGGTGCACCCCGGCCTACGGCCTGACGGCCTGGCTGGAAACCTACGCCAGCGCCGATTATCAGTCCGATGACGTCAGCCTGACGTTGTTGCAACGCTTCGGAACTGCCTTCAACGACCACGACACCGCCCGCCTGCTCGATTGACTGCCTCGACGACCTACGCACAGGAGATCGAATGACCGAACCAGTCACGGCCAACCCCAAACCTCAGGGTCCGGTCACCAACCTCGCGCCGCCCGTGGACGATTTAAGTGCTTATATTGCCGGCGGCCGGATCAAGAACGCCGCTGAGGTCATCCAGCAGGCAATCGACGCTGAACGGATTGGTTACCAACGCATTTGGCTCTCCGAGCGTTACGACCTGAAAGAGGCCGGCGTACTACTCGGCGCGATGGCCGCCCGTACCTCACGGCTGCAACTCGCAACCGGTGCATTGATCCCGTCGTCGCGGCCGCCGATCGTGACCGCAGCACTCGGTGCAACACTGCATTCCGCCTTCGGGCCGCGGCTCACCCTCGGCCTGGGCCGCAGTATGGGCGCGTACATCTCGAACTCCGGCATTGGAACGGTCACGCGTGCAGCACTTTTAGACTACGCCGACATCTACCGACGACTTTGGCGCGGTGAAGTTGTGAACAGCGACGGCCCCGCCGGACGATTCGAGGGCTTGCATATGGCCGACCGCTACGACGGAACCCCGCCACAGATATGGGCGGTGCATTTCGGCGGGCCGAAAGCGTGCCGGATGTCGGCGTCACCGCTCTTCGACGGGGTGTACCTACAGCCATTCCTCACCCTCGAGGCTGTCGCCAACTCCATCGACGAGATGCGGCGGGAATGCGAACGCATCGGGCGTGACTTCTCCACCTTGCGCATCTGCCTGCCACTGGTATCGGTAGCCGAAATGCCAGACGATGAAGCACGTCTACAGATGCACGCCCGTATGGTCACCTACCTGGGCCAGCCAGGCATGGCTACGGTCTACGAGCGACTCAATGGATGGGACCGCGGACCAGCGACGCGAATTCGTGCTCACCCTATGTTCAGTCGTGACCCCGATCGGATCGATCACCACTTCCACCGCTCCGAACTCGCCGAGGTCGCCAAGATGGTCCCCGACGAATGGATGTACTCCACATCGCTTGCCGGGTCACTCGCGGACTGTGTGAAGACCATGGCTGCCTACCGCGGGCTCGGAGTGGACGAGATCTCCACGTATGGAACAAGTCCTGCACAGAACGCCGGGCTGGTCAACGCCTGGCGTCAGCATGCGCAAGACAAGGCAATGGAGGTGTGTTCATGACCGTCATCGAATTCAACCCGCTGGCCCCCGAGATGGCGATCTACCCATACCCGGCCTATCAGCAGCTTCGCGAATCAAGCCCGGTTCATGAGATCGGCGGGCTGGGAATCTATGCACTCTCGCGCTACGACGACGTTGCCGCATTCTACAAAGATCGTCGACTCTTCATGAAGTACACCGATCGCGAGACATCCCGCTACGGAACGCAAGTCGTCGATGAACCCTTCTACCGATACTTCGTCCAGATGGCCCACGTCGCCGATGCCCCGATGCACACCTCGCTGCGGAAAATGTTCCAGGCAGCCTTCACCGTGAATCGAGTCAACGCGCTTCGCCCGCGCATCAAGGCGATCGCCGAAGAGCTCATAACCGCCAAGCTCGACGCTGGGGGGATGGAATTCATCTCCGAGTTCGCTGAGCCGTTTCCCCGGATCGTCATCGGTGAGATGATCGGAGTACCTGCCGACGACAACGAGGCCATCGGCAAATGGGCACTCGAACTGGGACCTGCATTCGAGTTTCTGCCGATGAGCCCGGAAACCAAGGCGACGGTGAACGACCGCGTCGTGCGGCTGATGGGGTATTTCATCGGCCTGGCGCACAAACGGGCGATCGAACCATGCAACGACTTGTTCTCGGCGATGGTGCAAATTGCCGACCAGTCCGGCGGAGAGATCACCCGGGAGGCGGTCGCGGCTAACGCTGTTTTGCTTTACATCGGCGGGCACGAGACAACCGGCGGTGCCCTGGGGCTTTCGCTGCTGTCGCTGCATCGCCATCCCGGGCAGTTCGAGCGTCTGCTCCTGGATCCGTCGTTGGTTCCGCGGGCCGCCGAGGAGTTATTGCGATTCGACACCTCAGCCCAGGGGACCGGCCGGATCGCGGGTGAAGACGTTGTCTATGGTGATGTCACAATTCCCTCGGGCAGCATGATCCTGGCGTACATCGGGTCAGCGAACCGCGACTCCGCGGTCTACAAAGACCCCGACGTGCTTGATCTCGACCGTGTGCCCGAGTCCCGGCAACTCGCGTTCGGCCCAGGCCCGCACCAGTGCGTCGGTCACGCACTCACGCGCCTGGAGCTCGAGGTGTTCCTCGAGGTCCTCATCGAACGGTTCCCGCGCCATCAGTTGAGCAGCCTGGACCCCCAGTTCCGGACGTTCCCGCTGCTGCGCGGCATCGTGAACATGGAGATGGCCTGGTGAGCATCGGTCCAAGCGCAGACGATTCGCTGCTGAGCGAGACCTCCCCGCCTGGCATCCGCTGGACGACGGTGAACATGGCCGAGGTGCTGCCCGGCGTATTGACACCGTTGGCCTGGACCTTCTGGCGTGACCCGTGTGAGGCCGGGCTGCGCGCCGCTTTCGCAGATGCCGGGGTTCTTCCGGCGCAACAGGTCACGGCCCCTGAAAGCCTCGACCGCCGGCTGACGGGGCTGTTTTATGGTCGCCTGGCCGGGAACCTGACATTCGTCTGCGAACTATGCGATCTGATGCCCGGCTCCTCCGGCGCGGCGTTCGAAGAACAGGTCTTCGGCCGGGCCGACCCCGATGCCGAACGGCATCCGTCGGTCCGTCGATATCCGATGGTCGCAGCCAAGATGCCGATCAATCTCGCACTGCTACCGCGTCGGCTGCGGTCGTTGAGATCGGCGATCGACACGTGGTGGCGGGCGGCCACCGGACCTAATCCGACCGGCTCGCCTGAGGCGCGACTCGAACAAGCCAGGGAGCTGCTGGGTCAAGCAATGCGCCGTCACATGCTGGCATCCCTTGCCGCCCAGGGGTGTTACGACCGTGTCACACAGCTTGCCGCAGCAGCCGGCCGGCCCGGTCTGGAGCTGGACCTGATGACCGGGTACGGCGGCATGGAAGAAACCAAAGTCAGCGCCGATCTATGGGACGTCTCCCGCGGCGACATGACAATGCGGGAATTCCTGGGACGTCATGGTTTTCACGCACCGAACGAAGGCCAACTCGCCAGCCGATCGTGGCGTGAAGACCCCCGTGCGATCACCGAGATCACCCGGAACTACCAGCGCATGCGTGACGACCAAAGCCCAAAGCTACGTGAAAACGCCCAGATCGACACCCGACGACAGGCCGAAGCCACGCTGCTTGCGGCCTTGCCGCGCTCCCAACGGCCCGCCGCAAGGCTCACCCTCTCCATTGCAGCGCGATTCCTGCCGATGCGCGAAATCGGTAAAACATCTTTCCTGCAGACCATCGACGGCGGCCGGGCGGCGGCACGCGAGATCGGTCAACGGATGGTCCGCGAGGGCAAGCTTGACGACCGCGAGGATGTGTTCTTCGCGACACTCGACGAGATCTACGGTACCGATCCGCACGACCTCACGGAGCGTGTCGCAAAACGGCGTCGACGCCACGCCGAGTACAGCGAGCTGCAACTTCCCGAACGCTGGATCGGCATACCAGCTCCGGTGGCGCGAAGTTCGCAGAAGGTAGGGCGGGGCACCACCGTCACCGGTGTGCCGGTCAGCTCCGGCATTGCCGAAGGCCGGGCACGGGTAGTCCATGATCCCGACGCCGCCTACGATTTCGATCCCGGCGACATCCTGGTCTGCGAGACCACCGACCCCAGCTGGGTAGTGCTATTTCAGCTCGCCGGCGCCGTCGTCATCGACGTCGGAGGCTCGATGAGCCACGGCGCGATTGTCGCGCGCGAACTAGGCCTGCCTGCCGTCATCAACACTCGCGTCGGCACCCAGACCATCGCCGACGGCGATCACATCCGCGTCGACGGCTCCGCCGGCCGCATCGACATCATCACCCCCGCAGCCAGGAGCCCGCATGCCCCTTGACCGTCATGGACCCGAAGTCGACCTGCTCTACCCGCTTCCCCCAGATGGCCAAAGCTGGGACCATCACCGGGTCTACACGAACTACTTCGGATTCAGCGTCCCGGAGCACGGACTGGGCATCTTCGTCTACCTGAGGTGTCAGCCCGCATTTCCGATGTGCCAGGGCGGCGTCATGTTCTGGCAAGGCATGGACAATATCGACGCCTTGGACGCAGAGTTCTTCGACTACGAGATCTCCATGCCGTGGCCCACCATCACCGAAGACTCTGTGACCACAGCCAACGGATTGCGCTTCGAGTTCATCGAACCCGGCCGAATCATTCGGCTCAGGTACACCAGCAACGACGGCACCAGTCGCATGGACGTCACCGGCACGGCCGCTACACCGATGGTCGCCCGCGGCCACGTCACCCCCGGCGAAGAGAACCACTTCAACGGCGTCCGCCAGCCCGGCGGTTTCGAGCAATTCATGCACTACACCGGCGAAGTGGTCGTCAACGGCACCACATACACCATCGACGCCTACGACGTCCGCGACCGGTCCATCCATCAGCTGCGCACAGAACGCCAGGACGCCGTTCAGGTTCCCCCGACCTGTTGGGCACCAATGTACTTCGGTGACATCGCCCTTAATCACGGCGGATTCGAAGCTCCCGATACCGACCCTGTCTGGACCGAGGTGTACACGCTGCCCCCGGAAAAGCTGGTACCGGTATCCGGCTGGATCTACTTGGTCGACAGCGACGAAGCTCTGCGCATTGTCCGCACCCACCGCCATGTCCTAGAACACCACCCACTGAACTTCATGCCGATCCGTCAAGAACTGGAGATCGAGGACGAGCGGGGCCGAATTCGCTGGTTCAGCGGCGAAGCCCTGTCCACCGGGAACATGCCGATGTGGCCCAACACCAACATGCGTTGCGCAGTCTACCGCTGGCAGGACGAAGACAACCGGATCTGCCACACCGTGACCTTCGAGTTGTGGTTCGACCGATGGCAACGGGCAATGAAGCGCCGCCGCGCCGCACTGGCGAGGGGATGAACTCAATGGACAGAATCACCTACCGGAACCAACTGATCTGTGCCTACAGCGGCTTCATCTTCATGGTGCTGTTCCTGGGCGGCTTCTGGGTGATCGCCGGTTTTGTGCCGCCGCCGCCGCCCGGCAATACCGCAGAGAAGACAGCACGATTCTTCCAGCAGAACACGATCCGGATCCGCGTCGGATTGTGGGTCACCATGGTGGGCTGCGCCCTGGTGGCGTCATGGACGGTTGCGGTCAGCGCCCAACTCAGACGAATCCGCGGCGCCGAGGTACTTGCTCAGCTCCAGCTGATCCTCGGTTCCCTGCTGACCATCGAATTCCTCATCCCGTTGATGATGTGGCAGGCGGCGGCTTTTCGTCCCACCACCGACCCGCAGATCATCGTGGGCTTCAACGACATGGCTTGGTTGATCTTCCTGGGGCTCGTCTCGACGGTGATCCTGCAGGAGATAGTCATCGGTGTCTCGATCCTCCAGGACGACCGCGAGAAGCCGCTCTTCCCACGCTGGATTGGCTACCTGAGCTTTCTGACTGCCTCACTGACTATCCCGGGCGGCCTGATCGTGTTCTTCAAGACCGGCCCATTCGCCTGGAACGGGATCATTTCCTGGTGGGTGCTGCTGGTTGCCTTCTGCATCTGGATGATCGCGTTCACCACCACCCTGATCCGGGCGATCAAACGTCAGGACGCCGAATCCCTAGTCGGGATTGCCGATTAACTACAGACGGCATGAGGAGACGGACATCAATGGAGATGCTTCTGCTACAAGACCTTTTTCGAAATCGGAAAGGCGTTCCAACAGAAAGGCCGCGCCGCTACGTCGAGGACTGACGGCAGAGGCCTTGTGATGGGTCCCGGGCGACCGCCCGCTGAACGAGAATAGCGACGACCCAGGACGCCCGAGCTTTTCGACGAGCACGATCGATCCCAACAAAAGGGCCCTACACGACAACTGCGATCGCAGATTCGTCGATGACCACGCCGCCGTTACGCTCAATAACGGCCGGCCAATGCCGCCTCACCCACCGACGGCTCATCGCGTTCCCGGCGGGCCGCCGCAATCACAAGATACGCCGTGACGCAGATCCAGATGAAGAAGATCGCCACGCCGATACCCCAGACGATGATCCCGTTCCAGGCCAGCGGCCCCTCCTTGAAGAACACGACGAGGCCGGCCGGGAACACCCCTAGCACCGCGAAGAAGTTCAGGTAGGCGTACCAGCGCGGGTACACCGGCACCGGATTGCGGTCCTGCAGCACGATCACACCGATGATCGCGTTCTGCACCAGCACCGTCGTAGTGGTGCCGATGAACGTCAGCCATGCCACATCGTTGAGCGCCTGGGTGACCACCGGATCGCGCTCGGGCCGGTAGGCGATGCCCTGCCAGAGCATCAGCGGCAGAATGATTTCCAGCACGGTGCACGCCGCGGCGGCGAGCTGGGCGTAAACCAGGGTGTGCGGTGCGCCCTCGATCCGCCGCATTTGGGCGGAGATCACCGCGTAAAACGGCGCGAGTAAGCCGGTTCCCAGCATGGCGATGAACAGGCCGAGACGCTTGTTGACGGTGTCGTGGGCGAACCAGGCGGCGATCTGTTCGGCATTCAGCGACGGTGCCGGTGGCCAGATGAAGTGACCGATCGGAAGCAGACCGATGAAGAACAGGAACGTCATCAGTGGGCCGCACCACGCGCACGCTACCTGGTTGCGATAGGTCATAGCGCCGCACCTTTGCGCCCGGCCAATCGGGCCACCTCGGCGCGCAGCTCGCGCAGCTGCTCAGCCAGATCGGTGTCGGCACGTACAGATTGCAACTCGGCGTCTTCTGCGTCGATGGCTTTCAACAGCAGCGCTGACATGGTGACCATCCAAATCGCGAAGACGGTCAGCGGCAGGTACCAGGTGAGTAACCCATTCCAGGCGAACGGCCCGGTGTGGAAGAACACCGTCACCGTGCCGGGTAGGAAGAGCATTGCAACCCAGTAATTCAGGTAGCCCGCCCACCGCGGGAACACCGCAGTCGGTCGGCCGTCGCGGGTATCCAGGAAGATCGCAGTGCCAATGGCGACTGTCTGCAACACCGGTGTCGACGTGATCGCAACGAACATCAACCACGCAGTGTCGTTCATGGCGAGCAGGACCTGCGGATCCCGCGGGCGGAAGGTCATGGACTGCCAGATGATCAGCGAGAAGATGAACTCCAGCACGAAAAGCGCACCGACGGCAAGGTTCGTGTAGGCAAGTGCGGCCACCCGCCCCCGCATCCGTTTCATCTGCGCGGTGAGCACCGCACTCCACGACGCCAGCAGCGCCGCCGCGAACAATGAGACGATCATGCCGATGCGGATCCGGACAGCGTCGCCGGTGAACAGCGTGGCCAGCTGTTCACCGGTGAGTGTCGGAGGCGGCGGCGGGATGAATCCTGCTATCGGCCAGAATCCGATGAAAAAAAGGGCGATACAAGCGATTCCACTCCACGCGCACAACCGCTGAGCCGTGGTGTTCATGGTGAGACCTCCCCGTCGAGGTGTTATTTCTCTGCGCGTTTGATCAACTGCACCGTGCCGGCAGACCCGTCGACCCGGACCAGATCCCCGTCGCGCAGCACGCGGGTTCCGTTGCCGGTGTTGACTACGCATGGCAGGCCGAGCTCCCGCGCGACCACCGCGGCGTGGCTGAGTACGCTGCCGATGTCGACGACGAGGGCCGCCGAAACGAACATGATCGAGGCCCAGCTGGGATCGGTGGTCGGCGCAACCAGGATCTCCCCGGGCTCGACCTCGATCACCGCGGGGTCGTGCACGATGCGTACCGAGCCTTCGACAATCCCACTGCCGGCGCCGATTCCGGTGAGCAGCGTGTCATCGGCCGTCTCGGACTCAGCGCCGGAGATGACCGTCGGCTCGGGCGTGCCGCGCCACCACGTCGGCAGTTCCAGCCGCTGATACTCCGTTCGCCGCTCCCGGCGGCGCATCACCAGATCTTGCGCGCCGTCCGGCACCCCGCCGACGATATCGGCGACCGTCAGGTAGAACACGTCATCCGGCTCGTCCAGGACGCCGGCATCAGCAAGGTGGTCGCCCACCCGGCGCGCCGCCGCGCGCGCGACGTCGAGTGCCTGCAGGAATGATGCCTTGCCGACGCCGCGCAACGGGATGGTGCGTGCGGCGCGGTGCAGGAGTAGTCGTGCCGCGGGGCGCGCCGGGCCGGGAAGCGCAGCCAGCAATTCGGCTTGCATCTTCGGCAGGCGTTCGCGCACCGCGCGCTCCCGCGCGAGCGGGCTGGAGCTGTCGTCGGTGGCGGCGTAGCGCTCGATGACGGCGGCCAGCGGAGTTGGATCTTCTCGCCACACTCGGCTGGAGATCTCTCCTTCCAGCGGGCCATGGAAACCGTGGTTTGCTACGACCTGCTCGAGGGTCAGTTCACCGCGGGAGGCCCTCCAGATGTCCTCGACCATGGCCATTTCCGCTCCCCCGGAGCCGGACAGCACACCGACGTCGCCCATGCCGGTGCGTTTTACGAGTGCAGTCAGCGCGTTGATCAGCGGGGTGATCGCCGCGAACAGGGCGATACCGTGTGCGGTCATCGTTTCGGAGAACCGCCGGGTTGCGCCGTCGAAGATCGCCACCGCGCCGGCAAGGTCTGTGCCGGGAAGCCGCAGAATCTCGCTGCGCCACCAGGCGCTGACCTCGGGGGCCAGCCGGCGCACCGTGCGTGGCATCGTCAGCGCGGCGTACGGGAGCCGGTAGGCGATGACTGGATAGCGACGCCTCGTCGGCGCGAACGTCATCGTCGCAGGCGCCTCCCCCAGCATGCCGGCGATCGCGACTTGTCCAGTGGTGCCAGGCATCCGGTCACCAACAGCGGCCAGCCACTCGGTGCGCATCGCGATACGGCCGAAGAACGATGTGATGATCCGGTCGGGTCCCGGCAGCGGCTGTCGGCGCTCGGAGGCTTCGAACACCCCGATCGCGTACGAGAGATCCCGGCACATCCGGTCACCGATATCCGACCAAATCGACCAGCCCAGCGGCGTCGCGACACCTGGCAGAGCCTCACCCACATTAACTGTGGACCAATGGGTTTCCGGCTTGCCGGGTTGATTCAGCGGATCCCAGAAGTCGGTCACGCGAGTCTCACTGATCGTTCCGTGTGGCCGTAGCCGATCTCACCGTCCCATTCGAAACGCGAAAGGCTCTCGAAGTTCGCCGTCGCGGTGACCGCAGGGTCGTAGCCGATACAGATGTCGTTGGGGCCGTCGAACCCGTTCGGGAATGGATGCAATATCTCCGCACTTATGCGGTGCTCCCCGAGTTCGAGGACATAGGAGTCCGCATGCTGCGCGCGTTCGGTCAGCACCGGCGAGTTGTGGAGGTCCACCGCGGTCAACACACCGTCTTCCTGGACGACGGCGCGGGTCAGGTAGCTTCCATCGACGACAAGGTGCAACAGGATGAATCCGCGCCCACTGGGGAAGTTCGCCCAAGACCAGATATGGCTGGAGAAAACCGTGAAATCTCTCGCACCACTGGTGTGATCACGTAGTCCCTGTCCGTCGAACGCGATCTCCTCCCCACCGATCGTGAACGTGCCACGGACGCTGACTAGCTGTTCGTAGTGCAGCTTGCCCCATTTGTGCGCATCCTCGACTTCCCCCCAGTCCCACACCGCGCCGTGGCAATTGAGCGTCACGTCAAAGCCGACACGTTCGTGACGCTGATCGTGCGCCATACCGCGATACAGGCGATCCACGTTGGTGCGGATCGACCCGCCGTCCCGGCTCACCCGCCACGACCGGAATGGCTCCACACACTGGAATGCCATGGTGGCACCGCCCGGCCCACGCGGGGTCTCGTTGCGGCCGTAACCCTTGTTGACCAGCCGCTCACCGCTGGGCAGGTAGACGATCGACAGTTCACGCCACAACGTGGGGTCGAACGGGGCACGCCCAAGATGGGTCCACAGGCCGACCTGGCTGGCCGGATCGTAGGCGACGAAGCAGTAGTTCTCCGTCCACAGCGGGATGTCGGGATAGCTCTGCACCGGAAACTCGGACTCCGGGGTCAGACCGGGCGGAGCAGCGATGGAACTCACGGCCGTCGAGCGCTTTCGTCCCAGGCCAACACGAGCTTCTCGGGGCCACGAAACAGGAGCGCATCGTGGTCCCATTCGAGTTCCTCGATACTCAACCCGCGCAGTCGGGTGAGCAGCGCCTCGACACCGATGCCGATCACGGCGCGAGCCATGTGCTGGCCCGGGCACTTGTGTGGGCCGTGGCCGAACGCAAGATGGTCTGGAGGCACGTCGCGAGCGATGTCGAACTTCTCGGCGTGGGGACACCAGCTCTCGTCATGATTGGCCGCCGACAGGTAGATCATGATCGGGGTGTCAGCCGGGACGTGGTGGCCGCCCAGCTCGATATCCTCAGTGAGCAGCCGGTGTGTGCCGTGCACCGTGCCGATGTGGCGCAGGATTTCCTGAACGGCGTTGGGCAGTAACGACATATCCCCTTGCAACGCCGCCAGCTGGTCCGGATGGCGCAGCAGGGTGACCATCGCGTTGCAGATGGACAGCGCGCTAGTATCGTGCCCGCCGACGTAGATGCTCCACAGGTTGGCGATCAGCTCGTCCTCGGTGAGCGTGCCGTCGTCGGTGTCGGCGATCATCTTGTTGACCAGGTCATCCTCGGGCGCGGCGCGCCGTTTGGCGACCAGGCCCCGAAAGTAGTTGTCCAGCGCGATCATCGAGTCATTGGCCACCTTTAACTGCTTGGCGTCCAACGGGAGCATCTGGATCGCGAGTTTGAAACCGTGCATCCACTGATGGATGTCGGCCTCGTCCTCGCGGGGCACCTGGAGCAACTGGCTGATGGCAGACAGTGGCAGCGGCGATGCGTAGGCGGCCATCAGCTCGACCCGGCCGGGGCCGCCGTTCGGATCGACGAACGCGTCGATCAGTTGGTGTGCGCGGTCGGTGATCGCGGGCCGCAGGCTGTCAATCAGGCCGGGCCGGAAGTTGCGCTGGAACGTTCTGCGCACCCGGGTGTGGTCGTCCCCGGACTTCATCAGCACGCTGTCGGCCATCAGCGTGAAGTAGGGCTCGTCCACCACACCGTCGCCGTGGCGCATCCGCTGGAACTGTTCCCACCGCAAGTCACCGTCCCTGCGCGCCAGCACTTCCCAGGCTGGGTCGTGCCCGGTCACGACGTAGGAACCGAGGGCCTCCGCGTGGAAGACCGGATCGATGGACCGCAGTCTGGCCAGGATCGGGAACGGGTCAACGGCCAGTTCCGGATCGAGTGGATTGAAGACGTAGTCGTGTTCGGCGGTGGTCATGCTGACTCCTCTAGGCTCCGGTTTCTCCAGGCTTCGATCAACTTGGCATTCTGGGCGGGAGTGCTTCCATACGTGGCTATTTCGTCAGCGCCCGCATCGCGGAACCGCTGCAGCGAGGAGACGCACTCGTCAACCGATCCAATGGCACAGGTATCGATCATCCACTCGTCGGGAATGATCTTGGCCGGTTCCAGCAGCTGGTGACGATGGTATAGCCGATCGGCCACCTTCTCGTTGGCGGCCAGCTGCCGATGAGCTCGCAGCTCGTGCAGCACCGACATGTGCCAGCCGTTCTCCTCGGCCAGCGTCTCGCCGTAGCCGGGGTACTGCAGGTAGCCGACCGCACGGCCGTGCGCCAGCGAGCGAGTCTCGATGTCGTCGAGACCCGGCGCCGTGATGACCGCCTGACAGATGTGGATCTCATTGGGATCCCTGTCGATGCGCTCGCAGGCCACCCTGATGCGTTCGACCGCGTTGGCGGTTGCCTCTGGCGTGAGCACCGGCGGCAGCAGGACCCCGTCGAACGACGAGGCGAGCAGTTCGGCACCCTTCTTTCGCGCGAACGTTCCGAACCAGACCGGCGGCGCTGGCCCGGGCACGATCTCGGAGAACGCCAATGCGGGGAACCGGCCCACCGGCCCGTCGTAGGAAACCGTCTCGCCGCGCCACAGCCGGCGCAGGATGTCGACGTAGTCGGCCATCTCGGCGTAGTTCGGCATCCGCAGCCCCATATCGCGCCAGATGGCGTCGGTGCCGCGGCCTAGCCCGAGGGTGAACCGGGGGCCGTAGCAGGCCTGCATCGTTGCCGCCAGCGCCGCCATTAGCCATGGTTGACGAGTCGGCGGGCACACCATGGCTGTCCCTAACTCGATGCGCGATGTGCGGGCTGCGGCGCCGGAGAGGATGACGTCGGCCTGCTTGATGTCCCAGCGTTCGGACAGGAACGCCGCGCGGAAACCGAGCCGCTCGGCGTCGACGGCGTCCTGAATGCCCTGCGCGGGGGTGCGTTGGTCGGACTCGTAGTCGACGTCGCCCTGGACCGCGCTCACCGCGCCGGAGATGAGGTACGCGCTCAGATCCTCGACGACATCGTCTGCGCCTTGGGCCATACGGTCTCCACCGTTCAATGTCACACCCCCCATTCGAGCTTTTGTCCTTACACTCGTAAGAAGCCTAGGATGAGTTCTTACACTTGTAAAGGAAATGCTTCGATGACCACGCGCGAAGGGCCCCGTCGCCGACCCAAGCCCACGCTGAACCGCGAGGTGGTGATCGAGGCCGCGCTCGACCTCATCGACAGCGAAGGCCTGGCTGCGTTGAACCTGCGCAAGCTCGCCGGTCGGATGGGTATCAGTGCGATGACCCCGTACCACTACTTCGAAGACAAGGCGGACCTGCTCGCCGCCATGGTGGGGTATGCGATGGCTCCGCTGGCCAGTGACCTCGATCCGAACCTGTGCTGGGACAAGCAGATCGACGCCGCGATGCGGGATCTGCATGGGACGCTCATGCGCCACCCGGGCGTCGTCGAACTCGTCATCGCCGAGTCCGACACCCTGCGACTCGACGAGTTCCGCCAAAGCTTGATCACCACGTTGCAGAACGCGGGGCTGTCGCGTGGCCGCAGCGCCGACGTGCTGCGCTCGCTGACCAGCTACATCCTGGGCTACACACTGCTCGACAGGCTGCGCCCGCAGCAACCGAGCCGCAGCGCTCCCCCGGATTCCTTCGACCTGGGCCTGGAGATGATGATGCGCTCGCTGCGCGAGGAGATCGACGGTCGCCGACAGCCCTGATTGGAGTCGATCAGCGTGTCCTTGACGGGACCCCGCTGAGCACCAATCTGGACGAAGAGCAGACGTCGTCGACATAGCGAATCCCTTCCGATAGGATTTTAATGACGGTTAGATTCAAATCAGAGCGGGTAGCGCTCGCTCCGGGCAATCGAAGGACTGGTCATGACGGACACTCCCGCACCACGTGAGGCCGACGTTGTCGTTGTCGGATCCGGACACAACGGGCTGGTTGCGGCCGCATATCTGGCCAAGGCCGGCCTCGACGTCCTCGTGGTTGAGGCCTCCCCCACAGCCGGCGGTATGACGTCGACCAATCCCTTTGCGCCCGAAGCGCCGGAGTACACGATCAACGAGGCCTCGATCCAGGCGTCGCTGTTCCGCACCACCACGATCGACCGCGACCTCGGACTTTCGCGCAACTACGGCCTGCGCCAGACAGTCATCGACCCCGCGCACTTCCAGCTTTCTGCCGATGGCGCGTCGCTGGGGTTGTGGCGCGACCCTAGTAAGACCGCGGCCGAGCTGGCGTATTTTTCGAAGAAGGACGCCCGTGCGCTGCTCGAACTCTATGAGGTCATTGACGCCGCTGTCGCGATCGGCCTGCCGATGATGCAGACCAGCGTCACCGAGCCGGAGATCAAGAACGTTCTCAAGTCGGCGCGCGCGGTAGTGAAGAACCGTAAGCAGTTGGCCGCGCTGGGCCGCTGGATGTCGAGCTCGCAAGCCGAGGCCATCGAGGAGAGCTTTGAGCACGACATGATCCGCGCGCCGCTCCTGTCGAGTTTGCCATTCATGCCTTTCGACGCCGATATGTCCGGCTGGTCACTGATCTACCTGGGTGTGCTGAGCAAGTACGGCGTGGCGATGTTCCACGGCGGCACAGGGTCCCTGCCCAAAGCGCTGATCGGCGTCATCAAGGACAACCACGGCGACGTGATCACCAGCTCGCCCGTCGAGGAGCTGATCATCACCAACAACCGCTGCACCGGCGTTCGTATCAAGGGCGGTGCCGAAATCCGTGCCCGCCGTGCCGTTCTCACCGCGTGCAGCCCGAGGACTACGTTGACCCGGCTGCTACCACGCGGCGTGCTGGAGCCCAAGAAGCAGAACGCCGCCGACCACATTCCGACCCGCAAGCGAGGTATCGCCGACGCCAAGGTCAACGTCGCTCTGTCCGGCCGGGTCGACATGTCCAAGCACGAGAAGTGGCGCGGCGACGGCATCGACCTGCGGCAGGCCTGCAACTGCTACCACACCTACGAGCAGGCTCTCGATGCCGCGAAGGCGTGTGTGCGCGGCCATGTGCCCGACGCGATCCCCGGCCTGGCCCAGGTGACCAACTCTTTTGACCCGTCAATGTCGCCTCCGGGCAAGGACTTGTGGTGGTTCTGGACCGGCCTGACCCCCTCCTTCCCCGAGGATGGCTGGGACGTCGCCCGCAAGAAGATCACCGACAGCATCATCAAAGACGCCGAGCTCTACTACAAGGGCGTCGAGGATATGCAGGTCGCGGTGCGCCCGCTGGTGCTCCCCGATATCGAGGAGCGGTTCTGGGCCATCGACGGGTCCGTGTATCACGTCGACCCGACCATCACCCGGTTCGGCCCGAACAAGCCGGTCGCCGGCTTCGCCGGGTACAAGACTCCGGTCGAGGGCCTCTACCTCACCGGGTCGGGCACGCACCCGGTCGCCGGGATCAGCGGTATGCCCGGCCAGAACGCGGCACGCATCATGCTCAAACACTTCCATCTCGAGGACAAGGGTGGACGACTGGGTGTGCTCAAGGAGCTACTGACACCACGCAGGAAGGCCGATGCCGACCCGTACTCCAGCGGCCAGAACGACCCTTTTCCTGGCCAGCTCTGATCGGACAGCCGCATCGGGGTGAGGGGTTCTTCGCGATCTCTGGCCGATGGCGAAAACCGTTGCGCCCTAGTCCTGGATTGACAATGCACCGGTCGGGCACTCCAGCACAGCCTGTTCGACTGCTGCACGTTCGCTCTCTCGCGGGTCGGGATTGATCGCCCGCGCCTGGCCGTCGTCACCCACCTCGAACACCGCCGGTGCTGCGACCTCGCACAATCCGATGCCCGAACATTTGGTGGTGTCAACTCTGACTTTCATCAGAACAGCCTGCGCATGATGTTCAGGGCCCGCTGGCTGTACGGCGGGTAGACCAGCCGCGGGTCGGGTTTAGCCGTTTTGGACAACACTGCGCGGCGATGGCTCAACGTCTCGAAGCCCCACTTGCCGTGATAGGCGCCCATGCCGCTGGCCCCGACACCGCCGAACGGCAGGGACGGCACCAGACAATGCATGGCAACGTGGTTGATCACCGCGCCCCCGGACGGGATGCGGTCAATCAGATCACGAGCAAGCTGCCCAGAGGCAAAAACGTACAGCGCCAACGGCTTCGGGCGGCTGTTGACGAAATCGACGGCGTGGTCCAACGATTCGACTGCCAGGACAGGCAGTATCGGGCCAAAGATCTCGTCGGCCATCACCGGCTCAGTAGGCGATGGGTCGACGATCACGGTCGGTTCGATCCGAAGCGTGGCGGCGTCCGACCGTCCACCGGCGACCACCTTGCCTTCGGTGGCCTCGATCAGCGAAACCAACCGGTCGAACTGACGCTGATTGACGATCCGCAACCCCGGATCCACTTCTTCCGAGCGGAAATCGCGGACATTGGCAACAATCTTGCCGACCAAATCGTCGACGACCCTGTGATCCGCCAGCACGTAGTCCGGCGCGATGCAGGTCTGACCCGAGTTCAACAGTTTGACCCAGGCGATGCGCCGCGCCGCGACATCGATGTCGGCATCGGCCGCCACAATCACCGGGCTCTTGCCGCCCAGTTCCAGCGTGACCGGGGTAAGGGTCGGCGCCGCCGCGGCCATGATCTTCTTACCGACCTCGGTACCGCCGGTGAACAACACATGATCGAATCCCGCTGCCAGCAATTCCTGGGTGATGGCGGCATCGCCCTCGATGACCCGCACGGCTTCTGGATCGACGTACTGGGGAATCAGCCGCGCCAGCAGCGCCGACGTGGCGGGCGCCAGCTCGGAGGGTTTGATCACCGCGCAGTTGCCGGCCGCCACCGCGGCGACCAACGGCGCCAGGCTCAGATACAGCGGATAATTCCATGGCCCGATGATCAGGACTACACCCAGCGGGTCGTATTGCACCCAGGCGCGACCGGGCAGCTGCGCCAAAGGCAATGCCTCACGCCGCCTGTGCATCCACTTCTTCACATTCTTGAGCGCATAAACAGCTTCGCCCTTGGTCGAAGCGACATCACCCAGCCACGCCTCCGCCGCAGATCGACCCAGGTCTGCGGCCAGCGCCGCGGCGATGTCCGCCTCACGCTCGTCGACGAGCCGCTCGATTCCGCGCAGTTGTTCCAGGCGCCATTCCAGCGGGCGGGTGCGGCCGGTAGCGAAGACCCGGCGGAGGTCGGTAAGCACGCTGGAGCTACCGGTCTTCTCAATTGCATGAATAGTCACGAATCCTCCTGAGCAGCTTAGATTTCGGGAGCGGGCACTACGCCACTCGCCACCGCACCGGTGATCCCACCGTCGACTGCGAGCGCCTGACCGTTGACCCACCGGGCATCGTCGGAGGCCAAAAACAGCACCACACCGGCGATATCGTCTGGATCGGCGTGCCGCCCCAGCAGGTTCTTCAATCCATCGAGGGTGTCCTTGCCCATCGACTCCTCGAAGTCAACCAAGATCGGCGTCTCTACCGGCCCCGGCAGCACCGCATTGATGCGGAATCCCATCTCGGCCAACGCCAAACCCATCGACAGGGTGTAGACGGTGCTGACTTCCTTGGAGAAGTTGTAAGCATTACCCTGCTGCGGATTTGCCTTGAACCAGGCCGCGCCCTCCTCGAAGGTATCGGTGGCGAGCAGGTCACGGATCGCGTCGAGCCGCTGCGGCCAGCCGAAGCCGGCGGTCGACGACACGATGGTGACCGAACCGCCCGGCCTCAGGCGCTCGAAGAACGACTCGGTCAAGTGGCGCACCGCGAGACTGTTGACCGCCAGCACCAAGTCGGCGGGCGCGGTACCGGGGATACCAGCGATGTTCATCAGGCCGTCGAACTCGCCATCAAATCGCTCCAACGCGGTGTCGATACTGTGCGGATTTGCCAGGTCGACCTCGACGTGTCGGGTCACCTTAGCGGTCGGTTGGTTGCGGTCCAGGCAGTAGACTTCCGCGCCCGCGGCCAGCAACCGCTCGGCGACCGCATGGCCGATGCCTGATGCCGCGCCCGTGACGACGTAGCGCTTGCCGGAAAATTCAGTCATGGCTCTCCTAGTCGAGGGTGTAGGGCAGGGATTTGACTGCCGTGATGAAGTTTCCGGTCAGATACTCGGCCTCACCGACCCGCAGGTTCGGCGCCCGGAAGATCAGCTCGCGGAAGATCGATTCCAACTGCATCTTCCCCATGAATGCACCCATGCAGAAGTGCGGGCCACCACCACCGAACGCGACGTGGGGGTTGGGCGCTCGGGTGATGTCGAACTCGTAAGGGTTGGTGAACACCCGCTCGTCGCGGTTGGCCGAGGAGTAGACCATCGTCACCCAATCGCCTTCGCGGATATGCTGCCCGTGCAGGTCGGTGTCCTGGGTGACGGTCCGCCGGAATGTCATCACCGGGGTCGTCCAGCGGACGAACTCCTCGATCGCGACCTTGATGCGGCCGTCAAAATCTTTCTCCAACAATGCTTTCTGCTCCGGGAACTGCTGCAGGGCAATCGTCGTGAATGCGGTGGTGGTGCGGGTGGTGTCATTACCCGCCACCGAAAGCAGGACGAAGTACGGACCCAGCTCGTCGTCGGTGAGTTGCCGCCCGTCGACCTCGGCCTGCACCAGCGAGGTCATCAGGTCGTTCTGCGGATGTGCACGCCGCGCCTCGGCCAAACCGATTCCGATATTGAGCAGTCCGACAAGGGAGTCGGTCAGCACTTCGGCGGGATCGCGACCCGCCGCGATGTCGGGGTCGGCCCAGGCCACCATGCCCTCGGCCAGGTGCGCCGCCTCATCGCGCTCTTCTTCGGGCAGGCCAAGCATGTCGTAAATCGTCCACATCGGTAGGCGTTTGGCCACCTGCTGGACGAAATCACCCTCCTTAGTCTTGATCAGATCGTCGACGATCGACTTCGCCTGGTGCTCGATCTGGTCCTGGATCTTGGCGACCTGTCGCGGCGTGAAGACCGAGCTGACGAGCCTGCGCAGGCTCGAGTGTTTCGCACCGTCCATGCCCAGGAAGGACTGAGTGGCATCGAGCATCTCTTCGGGTACGGCCTCGAACGTGATGCCCTGCCCCGAGCAGAAGATCTCCGGGTTCTTGCTCACGTAACAGACGTCCTCGTGGCGCGTGACCACCCACACACCATCGATCTCGGGCTCCATCATGGAGCCCTCAATGGGGCGGTGCCAGCTGACCGGGCGTTCGTCCCGAAGGATCTTGAATGCCTTCTCGCGCTGGTCGAAGCTTTGCGCCCAGAAAGCCTGCGACGAAATGTCGACCGGGTCGAAGGGCGGTCGGTCGATCTTCGGGGGTGTCTCAGTAGTCATGCGTTTGCCTCCAGATAGCGGGCTTTGAGCGTTCTCTTCACGAGCTTTCCGGTGGGTGTCCGGGGTAGCTCGTCGACGAAGTCGACGGTGCGGGGTGCCTTGTAGCGTGCGATTCGGCCTCGGACGTAGTTGATGATCTCGTCGGCCAGTTCGGCGGATGGTGTTGTTCCGGAGCGTAATTGAACGACCGCCTTGACCTGCTCGCCCATTTCGCGGTCAGGCACACCGATCACCGCAACATCGAACACCTTAGGGTGCAGCGCCAGGACGTTTTCGACTTCCTGCGGGTAGATGTTCACCCCGCCGGAGATGATGACAAACGCCTTGCGATCGGTCAGGAAAAGGTAGCCATCCTCGTCGACATAACCGATGTCGCCGACGGTAGACCAATTCTGGTTTTCCGGATGCCTTGAGGAAGCGGTCTTCTCGGGATCGTTGTGATACTCGAAGGGCACGACGTCGCGTTCGAAATAGACGGTGCCAACCGCGCCCGCGGGTAGCTCGTTGCCGTCGTCGTCGCAGATGTGCAGGACACCGAGCGCGGCCTTGCCAACCGACCCACGCTTGTTTCTCCATTCAGCGGTGGTGATCACCGTGCTGCCGTGCTGCTCTGTCGCACCGTAGTATTCGACTAGGACAGGACCCCACCAATTGATCATCGCGTCTTTGACGTCGGGCGGGCAGGGAGCGGCGGCATGCACCGCCATTCGCAGCGAAGAGACGTCGTAGGCGTTGCGGACCGCGTCGGGCAATTGAAGCATCCGGACGAACATCGTCGGGACCATCTGAGTGACGGTTACCCGATACTTCTGGATAGCGGCCAGCGCCTTCTCCGCGTCGAAACGCTCCATCAGAACCACCGTGCCGCCCAGCGCCTGAACGCTGCCGCACCACTTCAGCGGGGCGGTGTGGTAGATCGGCGCCGGCGACAGGTATACGTCATCGCTGGAGATCTTGAAGACATGCCCCAATAGCCCGACAAGCGGGTCCCCCGGTTCGCCGACCTGGATCGGCAGCAGATGCGGCTTGATGCCCTTGGGCCGTCCGGTGGTGCCCGAGGAGTACAACATCTCCGAACCGCGCGGCTGATCGGTCAGTCGCGGTTCTGTTACGGCCAAGAGCTCGGCGTAGGGCAGGTAACCGGTGATTGCGCCACCGAAGGAATACCACCGCGGCACATCGGGCGCGAGGTCGACCAGTCGCTCGGCGAGTTCCCGCACACCAAAAGACGCTATGACTACCCGGGCGCCGCTGTCCCGCAGGATGTAGGCCGCTTCCTCTGCAGCCAGATGCCAGTTCACGGCGGTGATATACAGACCGGAACGTAGCGCAGCCCAGTAAATTTCGAATGCTTCGGCGGCATTGTCCGAGAGCATGGCGATGACGTCACCCTTGCGCAAGCCCATTGCGTGCAGCGCCGACGCCAGCCGAGCCGAATTGTCTTCGAGTGCTCCGTAGGTTAGCGTTCGGCCCGACTCGGCCATGATCACGGCCGGTCGGTCGGGCGCAGACGCTGCGTGACTGCCTGGAAACATGGGTTTAGACGAGCAGGTCGTCGCGACCGTCGTTCTTGAGCCGCTCGATATAGCCGGGGTAGAGCTTCTTGCCGAGTGGAGCCAGCTTGAGCAGGCTCCCCACGTTGCCCTCGACCTTGATCTTCTTCTTGGCCATGGCCAGCGGCAGGTTGACCTTGCCCTGCCAGTATCCGTTGCCGGTGTCGGCCGTCATCGCCATTGTCGCCGTCGGCGCCGGTCCGCCCTCCAGGCCTTCGCGTACCGACTTGTTTGCCATGTCAATAACGACGAAAGCCTCGGGGTCGGTGAAGTCGAAGGCCACCACGAGTCCGGTGTCTACCAGTTTGGGACCGATCTCCTCATCATCGAAGGCGGTCAAGAAAATGCCGCCGATGTACTTCGCGACCTCCGCCGAGTCCTTGAACCCCATTGTTCTCCCTAATCTACTTTCGATTAAATTCTCACTCTAGGGCTCTGCGCTTTGGGTTGGAACCCAGACCCCAGGCTATGACCTCAGTCACAAAAACGCTACCATAAGCTGACTTATGGTCAAGACTCCACGTTGGCGCTCGCTCACGAATTCGGTGTCGTCAACGCCTCGTCGATCTGAGCTGCTCGATGAGCTTGTACTTCTGGACCTTGCCGGTCGGCGTGGTCGGCAGATCCTCGGCGCGGTAGAACACCACCCGCTTGGGGACCTTGAAGCGTGCCAGCTTCGCGCGACAGATATCGAGCACAACGTCTTCGGTAAGTGTCGATTCTTCGACCGGAACCACGACGACACAACCGATCTCACCCCAGCGGTCGTCGAGCAATCCGACGGCGAAAACCTGGCTGATCTCGTCATGTTCCGCCAGCAGATCCTCAATCTCCTTGGGCATCACGAGTTCGCCGCCGCTCTTGTAAAGCTCTTTGTGGCGACCGGTCACCTGAAGATAACCATCGGCGCGCACCCGACCAAGGTCCCCCGAGAACAGCCAGCCATCCCTGAGGGTCGCGGCGGTCTCCTCGGGGCGATTCCAGTACCCCAGCATCGCCGTCGGCCCGGCCGAGGCTAGCTCGCCCACCCAGCCGGGCGGCAGATCTTTCGCTGTCTCGGTATGCACCGCCTTATAAGCGACAAGTGCATCGGTGCCCGGAATCGACGCTGCACCAGCCATCTTCGGCTTGCCGACGGTTTCGGAAGTCAGTTGCAGCGGGTCTTCGGGCCGCGTCAACGTCATCGCACCGCCGGCCTCGGTCATGCCATAGCCGGTGACGATCTCGCTGACCCCAATTTCTTCTTCGATCTGCCGCCACAGCCAGATCGGCGCGGGAGCCGATCCGCACAGGATCGCGCGCAGCGAACCGAGGTCGTAATCCTCTCGGGCCGAGCTCTCCACCAGCGCTACGGCCATCGTGGGCACACACAAAATGTCGCTGGCCCGGTGGCGCTCGATCGCGGCGAAATAACCCTCGGCGCTGAACACCGTCAGCGGGATGATTGCACCGCCCACGAACATGACGGACAGCAACCCTTCGATGTAGCCGAACATGTGATAGCACGGCAGCGAGAACAGTATTCGCCTGCCGTCCTCGTAAGCTCGCGTAAGGGCCGATGCATAGGCGTTTCGCAGCACCGCGTCGTGGGTTACCAGTACCCCCTTGGGTGAGCCGGTGGTACCGGAGGTGTACAGCATATCGCTGGCATCGTGGGGATCAATGACCAAAGCGCCTCTAGCAGAGTAATTCTCGTCTCCGAGAGTGCCGAGGCCGGCCACAGTCAAGCAGGCCGGCCGCGCCCGGCCGTCGGTATCGACCAGCACCACGGTCCACGGTGCGTCCGACGCCGGAGCATCCCAGCCGGGCGCGATGCCATCAAGCATCGATTGGTAGTCGAGACCCCGAAACCCCGTCATGGTGACTACGACCCGACACGCTGAATCGGCAAGGACGTAACGTAATTCATTCTGCCGGTAGAGGAAGTTGAGCGGGACCGCGATCGCCCCGACCCGGGCGATCGCGAACTTCACGGTGACGAACTCCGGGTAATTCGCCATGATCATGGCGACCCGATCGCCTGGGCGAACACCCAGTGCAGCAAGGCCGTCGGCCAACCGTCGAGATTCGGCCGCCACGTCGGCGTAGCTAAGCCGCACGTCATCACTGAGGACGAAGGGTCGGCTGCCATAGCGGCCGGCACAGGTGTCAAGCCAGTCGGCGAGCGTCTGCTCGCGCCACAACGGGACGCGCTGGCGAAGCGCTTCTCTTCGCGCCTCGATGTCAGTGGTCAACGGCTCGGCCGTACCATGTTGGGGACGTTACTATCCCACTGGATTGGTGCCGAGCTTGGCGTCCGACATGTCGCTGATCTCCGCCCAGCGCTTGGTGATCTCTTCGAGACTCGGCGGTTTGCCGAACGTGACACCGGTGTTCTGGAACTGTGCCACCCGCTGCACCAGCCCACCACCGACGACGAACACCGAGCCGGACTCCTGATTTTCCTCGGACAGCAGGTAGCCGACGGCCGGTGCGACGTGGTCTGGACCAAGCTTGTCCAGGACCTCCTGCGGCGCGATATCCGCCGTCATCCGGGTGGCCGCCATCGGAGCGACCGCATTCGCGGTAATCCCGTACCTGGCGCCTTCGATCGCCAGGGTGTTGATCAGGCCGACCAACCCCAGCTTGGCGGCCCCATAGTTGGCCTGGCCGAAGTTGCCGTATACCCCGCTGGTCGAGGCCGCCATCACGACGCGCCCGAACTTCTGCTCACGCAAGTGGGGCCACGCTGCGCGAGTAACGTGGTAGCCCCCGTAGAGGTGGACCTTGATCACGGCATCCCAGTTCTCATCAGTCATCTTGTGGAATGCTCCGTCGCGCAGGATGCCCGCGTTGTTGACCACACCGTGCACGGCTCCAAAGTGCTCGATCGCGGTGGCCACGATCGCCTCGGCGCCTTCCCGGGTGGCCACGCTGGAGTAGTTCGCGACCGCCCGTCCACCGTTGCCGCGGATTTCCTCGACCACCGTGTCGGCCATGCTGGTGCCCGATCCGGAGCCGTCTCGAGCCCCGCCGAGGTCGTTGACCACTACGAGGGCGCCGTTGTCGGCGAGGAACCTTGCATAGGACCGACCCAGTCCCCCACCGGCCCCGGTCACGATCACGACTTTGTCCTGCACTCCGGGCACTTTTGATTCCTCCACCTAATATCTCGCTATTGCAGCAGCCGAGTTTAATTTAGTTTAGAAATTTTGCGCGCGTCAAGGTGACGAGTTTCCGCGGTCTGCGGTCTACCGGCGTTGGGGTAGCCCGGTCATTGGACCGGTGCAGACGCACCGAGCGAACCCACATCGGACCGCTCCGAGTGGTTCACACGCTCGGCTTGCTGCCGCCCGAGCACCCGGTACATCGCCCAGCCGGCGGCCAGAATCCACGGACCCCAAGTGAACGTGGCGAGGTACCAGGCACCGACACCGTTCCCCGAAAATGGGCCGGTCTTGAAGAAGAAAATGGGAAGTTGCCCGAATTCGCACAGAGCGACCACGAGGCTGAAGTAGCCAAGCCAAGCGGGGAGGGATCCTGAGCGCCCTTGTGTTTTGACGATGAGGATGCCCGCTAGGGCCATTCCGGCGGCCAACATGGGCCAGATGTGTTGTGAGCCAAGCCATGCCACATCGCTCATCGCGCGGGTGACGTCCGGGGTTGTCTCGCTCGGCCGGAACGCGACAACTCCGAATATGGCCAGGTCGAAGGACAGCAAGATGGGGCTGGCAGCGAGGCTGGCCACAGTCACGGCCGTGACCGCACGCGATCCTCCCTCGAGGCGCCACAGCATCAGGCAGAACTGCACGGTCCACGCCAGAAGGAATAGCATACCGATGCTGCACATCACCACGCCCACCAGAAAGCCGGTGCGGTGTTCGACATAGTAGGCCGCGGTTTGCTCGGCACTCAGCGCAAACGACGGTGGCTGTGGCCAGAAGATCTCAAGGCCGGTGAAAGTAAATGCCACGAAGAGGAAAGCGCAGGCCGCAAAGAACCGCTGCCACAGGAAATCCTCACGCTCGGAAATATTTATCCTCTCTTCGGTTGGTCAGGGACGGTCGGACTTGGTGCTGGTTACTCCCCCTACACCGACTCGCTTCTCACCGATCATCGGCCGAATTGGGCAGCAGCAGACGGCGCAGCACCACGGTGGTCGCCACCAAATCATTTGGATCGTGCAACGTCGCGCCAAGGCTGCCCATCCCCTGCAAGAGCCCTACGATCGCCAACGCGACTGCGCGTACGCCGACAATCTCAACCAGATCCGCCGGTGCCGTCCGTGCGATGTCAGTGACAAACTCCCAAAACGACGCCAACGTATCGGCCATCGCCGCACGGATTCGCTCGTTACGGGCCACCTCGAGTTGGACGGTGACGGTCATTGGCGCCAGCGTGGGATCCGACCGATGCAACTCGCCGGATGCCCGAATCAGCTCGTCCAACCGGCCATTGAAGGATTCCGAGGATGCGATCGCGGCAGTCAGGTGGCCGATGACGATGTCATAGACCTCGGAGCCGACCGCGACGAACAATCCCAACTTGCTGCCGAAATGGTGGTAGAGCGCCGTTGGCGCGACGGCGGCGGCCGCCACGATCTCCTGAGTTCCGGCACCGGCGAAACCTTCTCGGGCGAAGATCCGACGGCCGCCGTCCAGCAGGCGGCGCCGTGTCGCGTTCCCCGCCGGCCGCTGTGGTCGGTTAACACCGTGGAGCACCGGCCGCAGATCAGGATGCGGCATCGGTTGTCACCCCGATGGCCTGCGACGTCCGCAGAACCGCCGCGCGCATCGTCCAGAACATCACTACGAACCACGCAACGAACACCGCCACCGGGATCCAGAAACTCAGAATCCCGTTCCATGCCATCGGCCCGGTTTTGAAGAACGGGATGAAGCAGGCCGGGACCAGGAGCAACCCCACCCAGAAGTTCGCATAAGCCACCCACCGCGGAAAAACCTGGCTATCCGATCGATCCCGCAGGATCGCGACACCAATCACGACATACTGCAAGGTGAACGGGGCGACCGGTGAGAACGTCATGATGAATCCGAGATCGTGTAGTTGCTGGGTGACCTCCGACGGCCGTGCCGGACGGAACGCGACTACCGCCAGGATCAGGAAATTCAGCGTAAAGAACACGGTCCCAAAGGTTCCCAGCGCGGTCTGGGCCGTCGACAGGACGCGATCCCCCACTTCGGTTCGACGCAACAGCACCCCCACCGCAACAGTGAAGGGCACGTAGAGGGTGCCGCCCCAGACGCATACCACCATGCCGAGCCGTTTGAGATTCGTGTGATCGGCCCACACGTCAGCCACTTGCTGGGCCGATAGCTCGGGGGAAGGGGGCGGAAGGAACCCGGCCAGAACCATCCAGCCTAGTAGCACCAGAACGATGCCGATGGGTCCGCTCCAGGCGAGCATCATCAAACTGCGGTCACGCGCCGGCACCTGTGGCCTTCCCTCCCCGATCCAGTTAATGTAGTGATCTATACAGTAGTATTTACTACAGTAGGACTGTGTCGATCGCAAGATGTCGGGTCACAGTTGGCGGGTCGCCCGCACGCCTGACGGGCTCGAACGTCGGATCGACCGGAGTCATCCACCTGAAGATCGGGCGTCGCTACGAACTAAAGTCCCAAACATGGTGAGCGGCGTCTCCCGGGTGGCCTACCTCGAAACCGGCCTCGACGTACTGTCCGACCTTGGCTACGGCGGGCTCAAACTGGCCGAAGTGTGCAACCGACTCGGGGTCACCAGCGGCTCGTTTTACCACTACTTCGACAACTGGCCGACGTACACGAAAGAGCTGGTGGAGCACTGGCGGCAGGCCAACACCATTCGGCTGGTGGAGTGGATCCGAACCGAACCGGATCCGCGACGGCGCCTCGACCGCATCATCGATATCGGGTTGAATCTACCCCACGGCGCCGAAGCCGCGATCCGCTCGTGGAGTAGCGCGGACCCCGATGTGCATGCGGTACAAGTGGACGTCGATCGCGAGCGCCATCAGATCCTGCGCGAGTCCGCGCTACAGATCCTGCACGACGAACGGCAGTCGCGGCTGTTCGCCGACTGGGCGGTCTACTTGCTCGTCGGCTACGAGCAGGCGACCTTGCCTCCCGACAAAACGGCTCTGGAGTGGATCGTCGGTCAGCTCCTCGATGCGCTCGACGCCGGACGGTTCGGCTCCGTCCCCCACGGTTGAGTTCGCGGCATAGAGCCGCATGTTGTCGCCCTAAGAATTGCGCTTCGGCACTTCGCCTTCCGGCACACGCAGGCCGCGGACGGTGAGTTGCGTCATGGCGTCGATCATGCGTTTGTAGGAGACCTTCTTACCCAGGCCCATCCAGTCGCCGTGCAGGGCGGTCGAAAGCACCATCGCGAACATTGCGCGCACGGTGGGGCGGAGGTCGAAGTCGGAGAACTCGCGTTCCGCGGCCTCGGTGGCGACGACTTCCTCGAAAAGCACTAGTATTCGGTCGAACGCGGCGTCGATCTGCGCCGAAGATTCGGGGCTCAGCTCGTCGTACTCATGCGCCGACATCAGGGCGAGCAGGAGTTCACGTTCGCCGTGGAGCACGTTGAATAGCCCTGTGTAAAGGGCGATTCCTTCCTGTTGCGGGCTGAGCTTTCCGTGTTCCCGTGACCGGTAGCCGCTGATGTAGTTGTCCATGAACTCGGTGAAAGGAGTGATCACCGCCTCTTGGAAGAGATTTGCCTTAGTGCCGAAGTGGCGGAAGATCATCACTTCGGTCAGTTGGGCGCGCTTGGCGATGTCGCGAGTCGAGGTGCCTTTAAATCCCCTTGCGGCGAACACTTCTCGGGCCGCACCCAAAATTAGCGTGCGTCCGTGCCCATGGGCGTTACTACGGGTGCGTTCAGTGGCGCTCACCGGTTCACGGTAATCCTCGGGGAGACGGTGTGGTAGCGGCGGCACGGGAAGCGCGGCTGTGTCAGACCGGACGGGATGCGCACTCATAACGGAATCGGCGGTGCAGCAGCCAGGCATTCATGAATGTTCCGGCGACGAAAACCAGGGTAGGGATCCAGAAGCCGATGATGCCGTTCCACGAGAAGGGCCCGGTCTTGAAGAACACCGCCAAGACGCCGCCGCCACCCGTGACAGCAACCCACAGGTTGCAGTAAGCGGCCCATCGCGGCCAGGCCGGTTGGCGACGGTGGTCGATGAACGCAGCGATGGCCATGCAAACATATTGCATCGAGTAGGTCGGGATGAAAATTGTCCAGCACAGCCAGCCGTAGTCGTTGAAGGCACGGATGATCTCCGGACTAATCTCGGGCCGGAAGCTTGCCAGCAGCCAGAAAAGGCAAATGATCTGGAATATCACCGTCAACATCACCGCAGCGCCGTACTGGATGGGCGCCAGCAGCGCGTTGGGGCCCTCGATCTTCTTTATCTCCGCCGACACGACCGCGAAGAATGGCAGCAGCAGCGCCGAGCCGAACATGGCGCCGATCAACCCGGCGCGGATCGCGCTGCGGTTGTTAGCGTAGAACTCGGCGATGCGGGCGGCGCTCCACGACTCGCCGGGTGGTGGGATGAACCCGGCCATGACGGCAAAGAAGATACCGAAGGTGACCACGCATACCGGCCATGCCCATATGCAGGCCAGCCAGATGCGGCGTCGGGACAAGTCGTGCTGGTGTGCGACACCGTCGATCGTGGCGGTCACAGGTTGTTCCTTTCGACGGAAATCCCTACTCTGCGGGGCATTTAGGCTTCTCCGTATCGGACGGTCAGGGCGTCACCGGCCGCCCCGAACCGGATTTGCCACACGGCCGCGTCGCAGGCTGCGCAGTACCGCTTGAGCCGCCTGCTGACCAGGAATCCCGCAGATGCCGGCGCTCGGGTGGGTGCCGCCGCCGGAGATGAACAGTCCATCGACCGGGGTGCGGTAGCCGGCGAATCCGGGTGCGGGCCGCAGGGGTCCGAATCGGGTGGCGACGGGGTCGACGTGATAGACGTTGCCGTCGGGGGAGCGAAAACGGGCCGCGACGTCCTCCGGGCTCTGCTGGCGGCGGTCGATTTGGAGTTCGCGCAGCCCGTCGATGTATTTGGCGGTGTGCTCGAGGACTCTATCGGCGGTGGGTCCGACGAGTTCTGACCATGGCCGGGTCGGGTTGGCGGGGGTGATGCCCGACCAGAACCAGAAGGTGTCCTGCCCGTCGGGGGCCTGGGTGGGGTCGATACCGGTAGGTAGGATGGCGAATCCCGGTACCGGGTCGGGCACCTCACCGCGTGCGCAGGCGTGCCAAGCCTGGACATGGTCGTCGAAGGTGGTCAGGCACAGCGCCGGCTTGCGCAGGTCGACGTCATCGCGGCGGTTGGCCTGATGCGCCGACAGGGCGGCCCGCCCGCCCAGCGCCACATCGATCTTGAACGACGACGCGTTGGTCGATGCGGTGGGAATATGGCGCACCCGGTGGGCAAGTTCGTTGCTGAGCACCCCGTCCGGAAGCCATTGCGACAGGGCGACCTTGACGTTGTTGGTGGTAATGACCTGGCCGGCGGTGATCTGCTCGCCGGTGTCCAGCCGTACACCGGCGACTCGGCGGCCGCGCATCAGTAACCCGTCGACCACCGCGCCGACCCGCAATCGCCCGCCCGCGGCGGTAAAGCAACCCGCCAAGGCATCGGTGATAGCCCCCGTCCCGCCTTTGAACCGCCCTACACCCGAGCGATGAATCAGGCCAAAGTAGATCAGCACCCACGCGGTGCCATCGGCGAAGATCGGCGCGAAGCAGGGCACGGCTGCGAGCAGCGCCTTGACCCGGCGATCGCGGAATCGACTGTCGATAAATTCCGCCTGGGAGGTCGTCAGGAACTGAGCCAGCGGGCCCAACCGGCTGGGGTGCCGGGCGGATTTGAAGGCACCGCCGAGGATCCCGCCCGCGCGGGGGCGCAGCGGGTTGGAGTTCATGTAGGGCACGACGATGTTCATCGCCGTGTCCAGCGCATTGGCTAGTTCGATGTATGCGCGCGCATCGGTCGGCGAGAATCGCCCGATCTCGTCGGCGGTGCGGACTGGGTCGCGGTGGATACACAGTGAACTGCCGTCAGCGTCGAGGTAGGCGTACGGGGTGTCGATGTCCAGCTCCCGCAACCCGAACCGGTCCAGATGCAGGTCCTTGGCGATCGTGGTGGTGCGCCACAACGACGAATCCATTGCGCCCTCGTTGACCAGGTGGCCGGGCGCTCCAGCGAGGACAGGTCTGGTCGATGTCATCCCGCCGACCGCATCGGCTGCCTCGACCACCAGTACCCGCAACCCCGCCCGCGCCAGATAACAGCCGGCGGTAAGCCCGTTGTGGCCCGCTCCGACGATCAACACATCCGGGGCGGCCGCATCGAGCGCCATCAGCTGAGCCTTTCTGATGATTTTTCGATCGGATCTTGCGCGACAAAGTTATATAGTGCTTACTATATTAAGTGTCTCCGACTGTCCCTTAACGCGTCGGCTATGTCAACCATCTGCCGGAGAGCGATCAAGCATCCTGGTCCGCCAGCGAATCGAAGGAAACGACGTGACATGAACGCGCAAATGACGTTTCAGCGCATCTGCGCAATCAGCGGCATCATCTGCCCGCTGCTGTTCTTCGGCGCATTTGTCTCTGCCGGGTTCATCCCACCTCTGGCCCCGTCCTCCACGGCTGCCGAGATCGCCGGCCATTACCGCGACCACGCCACCGGCATCCGTCTCGGGGCGGCGATCATGCTGCTGTCCGGCGCGTTCTACGCGTCGTACACCGCGGTGATCTCCGCTCAGATGCATCGCATCCGGGCGGTCCATCGCGCCGTGGTAAACACCCAGACCATCGCCGGAGCGTTCGGCTGCCTGACGTTTCTGGTCCCGGCGATGTTCTTCGCGGTCACCGCGTTTCGGCCCGAACGTCCGGACGAGTGGACGTTGTTGCTGAACGACATGAGCTGGATCTTTCTGGTCATGCCCTGGCCGCCGTTCATGATGCAGAACTTCGCCTTCGCGTTCGCCATCCTAAGCGACACCGACTCGACCCCGGTGTTCCCCCGCTGGCTGGCCTACGTCAACATCTGGGCACCGATCACCTTCACACCTGGCGCGATCCTCCAGTTCTTCAAGGATGGACCGTACCTGGAACGGCATCTTCGTCTTCTGGATCCCCGCTTCCGTCTTCGTGATCCAGTTCATCGTCAACGTGATCTGGCTGCTCAAAGCGATCAATTCCGAAGAACGTCAAACCGCCCCCACTCTAACCGCATTCGAGACGACGTTAGCGCCAACGAACAGTTAGCCCTGAGCGGTATCGCTCCCGGCTGACAGGCTTAGGTCAACATCTGGGCTGAGCGGCCAGGCGCAGCGAGAAAGAGGAGTCAGTGAATCCACCGATAGATGCACCGATCGACATGGTCGTCAACCCACTGTGGCAGTGGACCTTCGGGACATTGCAATTCGGGATCGCTGGTTTGACCATCTATCTGGCGCTGCGCAACCCGCTGCGCTACCGCGACTGGTGGGAACTGCTGTTTCGTTCGGTGATTCTGTGCAGTGGGGCTTTAGGAGCGGTTGCTTTCGAGGGCGCGGTCGACCGGGCCGGAAAACTTTGGTACGCAGAGTACGGGGCGTGGCCGTTGGTGCAGTTCTGGGGGACCCATGTTCCGCTGTGGGTGGCGCCGGTTTATCTGTGGTTTATCGGCGGTGGCTCGCTGTTCATCATCCAGCGCGTGCGCAGTGGTTGTCGGCCACAGGATTTCCTGTACATCTTTGGCGGGATAGCGATCGCCGACCTGCTGCTCGAGGTCCCGATAATCAAGATCGCCAAACTTTATACCTACTACGGAGCGAATCAGCCGTTCTTCAATCGGCATTGGTTCCCGCTGCCGCTGTGGTTCATCAGCACCAACCGCCTATTCGATCTGGTGCCTGCGCTGCTGATCCTGTTGCTGATGAGTTTCCGGACCAAGTGGGTGATCGCCCTGATCCCGTCCGTCATGTCCGGCTCTATGTATGTGTCATACGCGTTTGTCACCTGGCCAACAGTGGCTGCACTTCATTCCGGCGCCAGCCCGCTCGTCGCCGGACTCGCCGCCACGTACACCATCGTTCTCGGTGTGACTGCCACGTTCGCCGGCGCACAACTTGCCCCCCGAATGAGGAATATCATGAGCCACCACGACGGACCGTCGGCCCGACGCGGACGGCCCCCGCAGAACGCCCTGGTAACACAACTGACCACAAGCCCGAGGTGATCACGTTGAGCTGGCCGCGCGACCCGGTCCTCGACTTACCACCGATACGAAGGAGACGCAGCTGCCCGGCCGCCCGCCGAGGTTGTGGGTAAGCGCGGTATGCGGGTCGGGCAGTTGTCGTTGACCGGCCTCACCGCGAAACTGCAGCCAGGCTTCGTAAAGCATTCGCAGGCCGCTGGCACCCACTGGGTGTCCGAACGACTTCAAACCCCCGTCGGGATTGATCGGCAGTCTTCCATCGGCGTCGAAATCCCCCGCCAGCACGTCTTTCCACGACTGGCCGGGATCGGCAAAGCCGAGGTCCTCCATTAGCACGATCTCCGTCGGGGTGAAACAATCGTGTACCTCGGCCAACGAGAAGGCTGTGCGCGGGTCATCGATACCGGCCTGTTGGTAGGCATCACGTGCGGAGCGCACAACTTCGGGAAAGCTGGTGTAGTCGTAATCCGGGTCCGTCGCACCCAGCCCTGAGCCGGCGATCAGCGAGAGTGCCCGCACGTACATCGGGGTTTCGGTGTAGCGCAGCGCATGCTCGGCCGGCACGATGATGGCGCAGGCGGCGCCATCGGAGACCCCAGAGCAGTCAAACACACCCAGCCGCCCAGCCACTTTCGGCGCGTTGTCGATTGTCTCCTTGGCAACTGGAGACCGGAACTGCGCCTTAGGGTTACGGGCGCCGTTGACATGGTTTTTCCACGCCACGTGCGTCATCGCGTCACGCATCTCGTCGGCGTGCACACCGTACTTCGCGCAGTAAGCGGGGTCGAGCAAGGAGAATGCCGCAGGTGCGGTCATCGACAATTCGGACGCGGTGCCGTCGCCGGGCGGGTCCTGGCGCAACAATCCTGAGAAGCCCGAGTCTTTGAGTTTTTCCACTCCGACTGCCATCACAATGTCGTACGCGCCGGCAGCGACCGCATAGCATGCGTTACGGAACGCCTCCGATCCACTGGCACACATGTTTTCGACCCGAGTGACGGGCTTGTCCCCGATGCCCAACGGCCGGCTCAAAGTTAATCCCGACATACCCGAGCTCAGGGTGCCCAGCCAGTAGGCGTCGATATCGCCCCTGTCCAGCCTGGGGGCTGACGCCATACACTCGGCGACCGCCTCCACCAGCAGGTCGTCGGTGGAGCAGTCCCAGCGCTCGCCGAACCGCGAGCAGCCCATTGCCACCACCGCCACCTTGCCGGCTATTCCCCTGCTAGCCATCGCTCTCCCCTTCGGTCCCGTCCAATCGGGCCTTCCAGAAATAGTTGTGCACGCCACCCGCGGTGAACAAGCGACGGAAGGTGAACTCCACCGGCGACCCAACCCGTATTCGATCCGGTTCAGCGTCGGCGACCTCGCAGGTGAATCGGCCGCCACCGGTCACATCGACGACGGCCTGTACGACGGGCGGCGACGGTGAGTATGCGAGATGATCGACAGTGCACGTGGCGACAGCGCCTCGCCGGCCGGCTACGGGTAGGCCAGTCATCTGATCGGTTGCGCCACAGTGCTTGCAGACGCGTGCGGGCGGCAGATGAATGAACCCGCATGCGCCACAACGTGAGCCGCACAGCCCGAATTTCCAGAGCGCGGAGCGACCGGCGGCAGGTCCCGACGGCCGGTCCGGTTCGGGACGACGCGGCGGCTCCCGTTCAACGAGCCCGCGCCACGACAGGTAGGTCAGATAGCTGACCGGCAGGCCGCTGGCGCGTTGCGCGCTGACCGGATGTGGTTGGCGCGCCTGGGACAACGCACTGGTGGTCCGCAACAGCATCGCATCACAGCCGTCAACGGCCGACAGCATCAACACGGTTTCCCCGGCCTCGGCGGTGTCCAACACGGTGCACAGTCCCAGTGCGGCATCGCAGGCGCCTGAGAAACCGATCGGTGACGTGACAACCGACTTCTCCCCTTTAACCAACGTGGACGCGCGCTTGACGATCCCGCTGTTCGGGCAGGTAAGCACAACGTGGTCGACCGCAGTCAGCCCCGCGGCGTCCAGCACCCGCTCGACCGCGGCCCGGACGAGGGCCGCGTAACGCTCGGCGCCGAACCGCTCCTCCCATTGCTCGCCGGTCACCGATGTCGTTGCGCGCCAGCGATCCATGAACTCCGCTGTCAGCGATGCCGTCGCGAGCACCTCGGCAATGGCCGGCTCGTCGGCGCCGAACAGCAGGGCCGCCGCGCCGTCGCCGCCGAGCTTTTCATCGGCCGATCCCGGCCGGCCCACCCGGACATCGGCGCTGGCCGCAATCCCGCCGCCGCCCGCCGCGGCGAGGATGGCGGCAAAACCGCTGCGTCCCGATCCGCAGAAGTCGACGGCTAGGGCGTCGAGCGGCAAACCGAGCGCGGCGTGAATCGCGGTGGCGTTGGTTTTGTCGGCGTAAGCCGGCGTGCTGGTGGCGAAATACAGTGCATTCGCCGAACGAGAAAGGGGTATATCGGCTATGGCCGCGACCGCCATCGTGGTGCTGTCCTCGTCGAATGCGGCAACCACCCGATCACCGCGGCGCACGCCGATGTCGCCGCCGGCCAGCCGGTAACGAGGCAGGTAGGTGGCATACCCAACCAAGCCAACCAGACCCTTCATCAGGAGGCCCCGCGGAAGATCGCTGCCATGCCCTGCCCACCTCCGATGCACATGGTCTCCAGCGCCAGGCCTCCGCCCCGTCGGCGCAGCTCGTGCAGCATTGTGACCAGGATCCGCACGCCGGTCGCTCCGATGGGATGTCCGAGTGAGATGCCCGAACCGTTGACATTGAGCCTGTCCTCGACGTCGTCGAGCTTGATGCCCCAGCCGGCGAGCACCGCGAGCACCTGCACCGCAAACGCCTCGTTGAGCTCAATCAAATCCATGTCGTCGAACCCCAACCCCGTTCGGCGGAACAGCTTCTCGACCGCGCCGACGGGCCCGATGCCCATTCGCGACGGTTCGCATCCGACCGCCGCCCAGCCTTCCAGGAAACCAAGCGGCTCCAGACCGAGGTCGTCAAGTCGTTCCTCGGCCACCACCAGGCACGCCGCGGCGGCGTCATTCTGCTGGCTGGAGTTACCGGCCGTGACGGTGCCGTCCTTCGCCAGGGGCCGCAGTCGGCCCAGCGTTTCGGGGGTGGTGTCGGGACGGATGCCTTCGTCGCGATCGAATTGCACCGGTTCGCCTTTGCGCTGCGGCACCTGCACGGCAACGATCTCGTCGTCGAAGCGCCCCGCACGCTGAGCGGCGGCGGCACGCTGATGGCTGCGCGCCGCGAAGCTATCGGCGGACTCACGATCGATCCCGTAGTCGGCGGCCAGGTTCTCGGCGGTCTCGATCATGCCGCTGATCGGGCCGAATCGCCAGATCGGCTGGGACAATTCGCGACCACGGTCGAGCCGGTCGTACAGCATCTGATTGCCGGAGCGCGAACCCCACCGCGCGGTCGTGGTGTAGTGCTCGATATTACTCATTGATTCAACACCGCCGGCCAACACCACATCGGCGGCACCAGTCTGAACCGTCATCGCCGCGGTGACGACAGCCTGCAGTCCGCCACCGCACCGCCGGTCGATCTGCAGACCGGGCACGCTGATCGGGAGGTTTGCGTGCAACGCGGCCCAACGGCCGATACACGGCGCCTCGGAATTGGCGTAAGACTGCGCGAATACGACATCTTCGATGGCCGCCGGGTCCATGCTGCTGCGCTCGACGACCGCTGCAATCGCCCGGGCGGCGAGGTCCTCGGCCCGCAGCGGTCGCAGACTCCCGCCGAAGGTCCCGACGGCAGTTCGAACTGGGCAGACTATCGCGGCGCGTCTCACGTATCGCCTCGCCAGCGCTCGGCGGATGGGTCTATCAGATCGGTCAGCCGCTCGTCCGAGAGCCAGATGATCGTCTCCAATTCCAATGCGTCGACGTAGCGGACACGACCGGAGCGAAGATCCTCCAACCGCAGGCGAGGAGAATTGCCGGACGCGTCGAAATTTACTGATATTTGCGCGAATTCACTGCCGATCACCGGGCCCACCCGAGGAACGTCTACCGAATCGCTATCACCGAATTCAATCGTCATAACGGCTCAGATGAGAAAGCCCAGTGTCGGAATCGGCTGGCCGTTGTCCACTAGTACAACCTTCTTGTACGCCAGCCGCAAGTCGCCGTCCTGGCGGCGCAGCCGGTAGGTGGTCCGACCGCCCCACAGGTGATTTCCGCGCGCACGAGACTCCAGCACCAGGAAGTTCGCGCCTACCTCCAGGTCTACGCCACCGCCGGAATTGGCTCGGCCGCCGAGAAATTCAATATTGGATAGCAGTCGCCGCAAGTTTGACGGTGGCGCCTGAGCATAGCGTTTGCCGGTGCGAACCTGTTTGAGCCGGGTGGCGATGCGACTGCGGTTGTCGTAAATCACCGACATCGTGCGTGACGGGTCGTTGGTCGCGGCCACTGGAACCCAGTACAGCGCATCGTCGGTCCATAACGCTTCCCAGGCGTCGTAGTCGGACTCGTCGGTGTACCGGGCTTCGCGGTAGAGGAACTGCTCCACCTCCCACCGGTCGAAGCCGTCAGGTATTGGCCCCAGCGTGGCGTGCTTGTCCAGCGCAGTGGTCACGATTCTGCCTCCATCAGCGTTTTGTACTGCGACCAGAATCCGCGCATCCCGGTCTCATCGGTAGCTCCGCCGACAGTGAAACCGTTCTCGTCGGCATGTTCCCGGTTGAGCCCGCGGCGTACATCGAGCCATTCCGGTGTCATGCACTCGAGGCCGAGTTGGTTGCGCTCGTACATCTCGGTGTCGTCGGCCAGCAGCATTCCGGCAGGCCCCACAGAGCCCATGCATTGCGACACCATGCGCTTGTTCAGCTCTGCAGCACCCACCAACTGGACCGCGGTGGAATACTGTATGCACTCGGCGACGGCGACCGGTTGGATATTGAAGACCTGGATTTCGGCGATGAACAAGTTCGGAAAAATCATCACATGCGGACCGCCTTCGATCATGATCTTCTCGGCTTCCTCGCCGTAGCGTTTGCGCATCGCCGCCGCATAATCGGGCACTCGGGCCTCGGTGGTGCCGAACCAGCGCATCGGCTCGGCGAACTTACGGAATTCCGGTCGCAGATCATTTTCGCTGTGGCCCTGGCCTAGGTCGCGCGTGACCGCCGTCGAAGTATCGCTATAGAGGGCGCCGATGGGGCTGCCGGTGACGCCGAAAATTGAGCCGTGCACGAACTGAGGGTGATATCCGTCGGTTTCGTTCTCGGCCAGTAGCTTCCAGTTCGCGCGCGTCTGGTGTTGCAGCCATCCCGCGGTGAGCTCGACCGCGCCTTCCGGCGACAATTGGGCCAGCCGGTCGATTTCGCCCGCGGCGGCGCCGAGATGCTCGACAAGTCCGGGACCATCCGCGGCGAAGCTGCCGAACACAAAGCCCCGATAGGTGTCCATTCGAGGAACCTGTCCCAGGTTCAGGTCCAACTTACGCTGGCCATAACCCTTGAAAAAGGGGAATCCGACAAGCTCACCGTTGTTGCGGAATGTCCAGCCGTGATATGGGCAGCGAAATGTCGACGAATTACCTTGGGCGTCATCGCAAACCTGGTTGCCGCGGTGTGCGCAGCGGTTGAGCAGCAGATGCAGTTCTCCGTCACGATCACGGGTCATGATCACGTCTTGTAGCCCGAGCTTCTTACGCACATAATCGCCGGGCTGCGCCACTTCGCTTTCGTGGCCGACGAAAACCCATGTGCGATACCAGATCCTGCGCAGCTCCTCGGCGAAGATAGCAGGGTCGGTGTACAGCGATCCATGCACTTTGTCGCGTTTGATCAACTTGTCGAAGGGGCTGCCGGTTGCGGCAGCCGGCTCGATGAGTGAGGTCACTGGCTCGGCTCCTTTGGAAAAAGTTCGCGCACACTACCCTGCGCGATCAGGCCGGGTATGGCGAACTTGCGCACCTTCCCGGTTGGGGTTTTGGGCAGACCGTCTGCGACGTACCAACGCTGCGGAATCTTATGTGGAGTCAAGTGTTTGCGGGCATGCGCGCACAACAGGTCAGCCGCATCCGCTGGCAATGAACCACGGGCAACAATGACGACGGCAACGATCTCGCCCAGTCGATCGTCAGGGAGGCCGAAAGCGCAGGCTTCGGCGATCACTTCATGCCCGACCAGGCACGCCTCAACCTCGGCGGGTGCGATGTTCTCGCCGCCGCGAATGATCAGTTCCTTAAGCCGGCCCATGTGGGTCAGGTAGCCGCGCTCGTCTATCACACCGAGATCCCCGGTATGCACGAACCCGTCCTCATCCAGCGCCTCCGCAGTGGCAGCCGGATCGTGAAGATAGCCGATCATCTGCTGATAGCCACGCGCGCAGATCTCCCCTGGGTGTCCCACCGGCACGACTGCGCCGGTGACCGAGTCTACGACTTTGCAATCAACCTGAGGAAGCAGCCGGCCGATGGTGGTGAGTTGGTCGTCTCGGCTGTCTTCAGGCCGGGTTGCGGTGAGCACGGGCGAGAGTTCGGTCTGACCGAACACGTTCACCACCGTCGCCCCAAACGTGCTCTCGGCGGCTGTGATGAGCTCAGCGGGAACGGTGGACGCACCGCCCAGACAGGTTGATAGTCGTGGTGCCGGCTCGGCGGAGTCGCGCTGCACCGCAACGAGAGCCGTCAGTATCGAGGGCACGAAGAAAAGGACCGTCGCGTGCTCGCGGCGCATAGTATCGAGCGCTGCGGTCGGCTCGAACCGACCTAACAGCACCTCAGTGCCGCCGATCCACAGCGGGCCTAGGGTGCCGACGACGCAGGCGGCCGTGTGGAACATCGGGAGCGGGTTCACGGTGACCGCACCGGCGGGGATGCCAGCGGCCTCCAAGGTCAATTTGGCGACATTGACCAGGGAACGGTGTCGCAACAGCACCCCTTTCGGTGTGCCAGTGGTTCCCGACGTGTACTGCAGCATTACTGGCTGCTCGGAGTCCGTGGGCGCACGGGCGATTACAGCGGCATCGACATTGTCGCTTCGCCACCCGGCATGAGATGACAGGCTGATGGTGTGCACACCGAGGGTGCGCGTATCGACTTCGCGGACCGCGGCGGCGTTGTCGTAGTTGCGACTACTGTCGGCGTGGATCAGCACCTTGGGCCGGCAGTGCCGCAGCGCGTACGCCAGTTCGGCGGGACGCAGCGCCGGGTTCAACGCGACGAGAACGACACCGGCAAGTGCCGCGCCGTACTGGATCACCGGCCACTCGACCACGTTCGGCGCCCACAGCGCAACGTAGTCGCTGGGCTGGGTGAGCCGTGCCAGCGCGGTAGCGACTCGGCATGCTTCGTCGAAGAGCTCGCGGTAGGTTAAGCGGGTCTCCGCCCCGTCGTCGTGGGCAGGGCCCACCAGAGCTGTGACGTCGCCGTGAGTGCAGGCCCGCTCGGCCAGCAAGGCGCCGACGGTGTACTCCTCCAACTCAGTGCTGGTGTCGGCGCTGAGATAGGACCGGTTTAGGCGCGCATGCAGTTTCGTGGTCATTTCGGTACCGCCCCGAACTGCGGGCGTCGTTTCGCGCGGAAGGCCGCGATTCCCTCGGCAAAGTCGTCGGTGTCAAAGAGTTGAGCCTGGTGTTTAGCCTCGAGGTCGAGGAGTTCGAACGGATTGAGCGCGGATCCGGCGGCCAACAACGATTTGATCACCCCGTACGCCTGCGTGGGGCCAGCGGCCAGCCGCTCAGCGTCGGCCAGTGTGGCCGATAACGCCGTGCCGGGCTCGGCGAGGGCATCGACGAGTCCTATCTCCAACGCCATCGCTGCGTCGATGGGAGTCGGCATCATCAGCATCTGCCGCGCGCGAGCGATGCCGACCCTGGCCGGCAGTGATGCGAATGTGCCCATGTCGCCGGCCAACCCGACATTGGTGAACGTTGTTGCGAAACGCGCGTCGCTCGCGGCGACGACGCGATCGCACGCGGCGGCCAGCGCAACGCCCGCACCGTAGGCGCTACCCTCCACCGCGGCGACAACGGGCTTGGCTGCGCTCCAGATGGCGCGAATCACCCTCTGCGCCAACTGCGTCCGCTCCATCGCCCGCTCGGGTGACATTCGCTCCATCGAGGTGATGTCCCCGCCCGAGCAGAACGCAGTGCCGGCGCCGGTAAGCACTATCGCCCGGATCGAGTTGTCCGTGCCGGCAGTCTCGATCGCATCGGCAAGCTCGAGCCGGACCGGAATGTCGATCGCGTTGCGCTTGTCGGGCCGGTTCAGCGTGACGATCCGCACCGCGCCGCGATCCTCGACCAGGACAGAACCAGTACTCATTGTCCGGTGAAGTTCGGTTTACGCCGTTCGATGACAGCTCTCAGGCCCTCGAGTGCGTCAGCGGTTCCGGACAACTCGGAGACGGTGCGCGCCTCTTCTGCCAATCGTTGTTCGACCGATGCCCCCAACCCGCTCCAGATCAGCCGCTTGGTGGCCGACAATGCCCTGGGCGGCATCGCAGCCAATTCGGTCGCGACTTGTTCTGCACGGCTTATTAATTCGGCATCATCGACAACCTCGGTGACCAATCCGATCTGTAGCGCTTCGGTGGCGCTCAGCGTCGGGTTGGTCAGCAGGATCCGCAACGCCTGACGCAGACCGACCAGTTGGGTCAGCGTGACCGAGGAGCCGCCGTCGGGTGCCATGCCGACCCGAACCGCCCCCGAGAAGAACTTTGCTGATCGCGCTGCGACGACGATGTCAGACGCGCAGACCAATCCCAGCCCTCCGCCGCCCGCAGCAAAGCCCTGCACCGCGGCCACTATCGGTGCGCGGAGCTGAATCATCGCGGCGGTGGCCAACTGCAACCACGCCGTCGCCTCCCGCAGGTAGTCCGGAAGATCCGCTCCCTTCGATTCGAAGGTATGGATATCGCCGCCCGCGCAGAAGTTTCGGCCTTCACCGGAGAGAAGCACGACTCGCACCGCGGGATCTGCGTGACACGCCAACGCCGCCTCATGCAGCGCCTTGAGGAACTCGACGTTCATCCCGTTGGACGCCTCGGGTCGATTCAATCGCAGCCGGGCGATGCCGTCGGCTACCTCGAGCGCGATGGGCGCGCTGGTTTCTGCAGCACTCATCAGCCGGCTCCTCGCTGCCGAAAGGCGGTCACACCGTGCTGTCCATCGTGCCCGCATATGTGGTCAACTACGCAATCGATTTCGTGTTCCAACCCGGTGGCTAGCGCTGACTCGATGCCGGTGTACACAAGCCGCTTGATGGAGATCACGGCCTCACGACGGCGCCCGGCCAGATCCGTGACGAACCGGTGGACGCCGCTGCTGAACTCCGCCTGGGGAAAGCTCCGATACGCCAGACCGCGGCGTACGGCGTCCACACCGGACAGGCGGTCGCCGGACAGCAGCAGACCCAGCGCCTCCTGACGACCCACCAGGCGGCTCAACCGCTGGGTGCTGCCCCCACCCGGGATCATCCCGAATTTGATGTGGTTGTCGGCGATCTTGGCGTCATCGCTGACCAGCACGATGTCGCTGGCCTGCATCAGCTCAAAGCCGCCGGCCATGGCGACACCCTCGACTGCGGCGACGACTGGGACCTCGACACGGGCGACGGCATCGCAGGCGCGGCGAAACGCCGCAAATAGTGCGCGCAGGGCATCCGGGCCGCTCGACCGCAGTAGCTCAACTTCGTTGAAATCGCCTCCCGCACAGAAGTTTCCACCTGCACCCTGGATGACGACAACGTTCACCCCGGGGTTGCTGCCCAACTCGAGGATGGCCCGTTCCAGTTCACCGCTCAGCGCGACGGTGAGGGAGTTCATCTGCTCGGGTCGATTGAGCGTGATCGCCCCTATCCCATCGGCGACATCGCAGACTACGAGCGTCATATGTTTGGCCCCCCGCCGATCCCGGCGGCGGCCTCGCCGCGAAGTTCAGCGTCGATTCCAGCGAGTACGGCCCGGGCGCCGCATCTGATGAGCGATCGTCCGATTCCCTGGTCCACGCCTTTGACGACGGCGGCACGCTGGTCGAATAGCGACTCAGCCATGAAATAGCCCTCCTCAACCCGACCCGAGATCATTGTTTCTAATCCACGTTAAACTAGCATGGCGGCGGTCACAATAACCGCCTACGACGAGGAGCACAGCATGGACCTTGGATTGGCTGGCGCACGCGTGGTCATCACCGGCGGCGCTTCCAACATCGGGCGCGGCATCGTCCACGAGTTCGCCGCAGAAGGCGCCCGCATCGTGATCAGCGACATCGACAAGCCGCAGGCGGAACGGGTTCGCGGCGAAGCCCAGGCCAAGGGCGCGGCAAGCGTAGAACTCGCGATCGCGGATCTGACGATTCCCGGCGGAGCCGACACCGCGATCGGGACTGCCCTGGAACACTGGGGCGGCATCGATGTCCTGGTCAACAACGCAGGATGGAGCGTGCCCGGATTCATCGCCACCGACACCGACCGCGACAAATGGCAGCGCACCATCGAAATCAATCTCTTTACCGCTGTCGCCGCCACCCAGGCCGCGATCGGCCCGATGAAAGAGGCCGGCGGCGGCGCGATCGCGTTCATCGCCAGCGACGCCGCATTCGGACAGATTCGCCAAGGTGTCTACGGCGCGTCGAAAGCTGCGGTGGTAGCCCTGGCCCGCACCGTCGCACGCGAACACGGCCGGCACGGGATCAGGTCCAACATCATCTGCCCTGGCCTGGTGATCCCCGAGGGTCCGGAAGCGATCGGTGAATCGAGTCTCTGGGCGGTCGGCGGGGAAAATGTGTTCAACCAGGACCAGATCGACTACATGGTCAAGGGGACTCCGCTGCGCCGCCTGACCACGGCAGAGGACATCGGGCGGGCCACTGCGTGGTTCTGTTCACCGACGGCGGCCCGGCAGGTGACCGGGCAGCTCATCTCGGTCAGCGGCGGGTACACGATGCCCTAGAACCCGAGGCCAGTTACCCCCGCAGGCCGTAAGACCCGTCCAGCGGCGGTGCACTAGGCGCCGGGACCGCCGAATACTCTTGACGAGTGGTGGGCGATATCCCTGCGCCGAGTTCCGCAGCTGCCAGATCTGGGCGGGACACAACAAATCAACGGCATACGAGACCAGATAGTTGGCCGCGAACTCGTCGTTGGGAGTTACATCGCTTTTCACGTCACCCATCACCTGGGGGTATCCCTCGCCCGAGGTGACCTTGTCGCAGATCCCGTAGCCGTAGCCGATCGCGTCATTGTTCGGAAAGTTGTAATGCCGCCGCACCGACACGTTGTACACGTACTCCACCTCTGGACCGGGCTTGGCATGAGCCTGAGGCGCGAGCGTTCCCGCCGCGCCGCCGACGGCCACGGCCACGGCAGCGACCATCAAGGCAACAACTGACGTGCGACGCTTCATGGCTGACATCCTTTACAGTTGCGCCGGCGGACGAACCGCTGATGGATCGCGCTCTTCGAGTTCGAAGGCCAGCTCAATCACTTCTGCGGCCCTAAGCGAAGTCACGGGGTTCAGCGCACGTTTGGTGCCCTGGACGGCCAGCAGCGCCAGAGCCGCAATGCGCCTTGCGATTTCGCGAGCGCGAGGCAGTACGTCGCCCGGCTCGTCGACGATGTCAGTCACAATGCCGAATTGGTAGGCGTCAACCGCATCAACCTATTAAACAGATCTGGACGAATCAGCGAAATCTCGCAGACGGCATCGCCGCCCGAGCTTATGGATAATGCTTCGAGGCTGGTGCTCATGAGACCTTCCGCCGTATTATTAAGATTTGGAAGCTCATAAATCTACGGGCCAATCTACATGATCGAAGGTGATACCTAAAGTGGCATTTGTCGATGTCGACGATGGCGTGCGGATGCACGTACAAGACCTGGGCGAAGGTCCGGTCGTGGTATTGATTTCCGGCTTCGGTCTCGACCACGAGCTTTGGGATCGCCAGGTGCGTGTGCTCGCCGAGCGCGACCTTCGCGTGGTCTGCGTCGACCAACGAGGCCATGGATTTTCCGATAACCCACTGCGGGGCTACGATATCGACCGGCTCGCTGCCGATCTCGTCACCGTGCTCGACCGGCTCGACATCGGTAGCGCGACGGTGGTCGGCCATTCCTTCGGCGGGCAGGTGTCCTTTCGCGCCGCCGCAACCGCGCCGGAACTTGTCACCGGTCTCGTGCTGGTCGGGTCGAACGGCGTTCGCGCCAGCCGCAGCGAAAACTTCCCGTTCGGTGGGCCGCCCGGGCCGATGTTGCAGGGGATGGTGGCCGACGAGCACACCAACCGGGTAGGAGCCCGCTATCGCACGATCGCATCGGCGTTCGCGCACGAGCCGGATCCGCGAACGGTCGATTGGCTGGTCCGCTGCTCGCTCCGGATGCCGTCGTGGGCCGCGACCGCCTGTTACCGGACCTTGCTGACGGCCGATCTGCTGGCCGACATCCCGCGCGTCACGCAGCCGGTGCTGCAGATCATCGGCGTCGCCGATCCGGTGCACTCGGCCAAGGGCGCCCGTTGGCTACAGCAACAACTCCCCGATGCCACCCTGGTGGAAATCCCCGATTGCGGACACTATCCGATGCTCGAGGAACCGGACGCGTTCGAATCCGCGCTGCTGAAATTCGTCAGCGCTTAGCTGCCGGCGCCTGCTCCAGTGCCAGAACCGACGCCAGCGCCATTTCGGCCAGCAGCTCTTCGGCTTGCTTTGCACGCCGCCCGCCCGGTGGGCGCAGCGCTTCGGACAGCAGCAGCAATTGGGCACCCCGCGTTGCGGTGATGATCTCGTCGATCGAACGATCGGGGTAGCACCGCTTCAAGCAATCGGTCCAGCGCTGATTGATACGGCGATGTCGACGATCGTGTTCGCGGCGATAGCGGTCCGCGAGCGAGCGCTGCTCGCGCAGCCAAATCGATACCAAGCGTTCGTGGCTCTTGGCCAGCCCCACAAACGCGCGCACCAATTTGTTCAGCTCAGCGGTCGGATCTTCGTCGGGTTCCCCGAGCCGCACCAGAATGGTGTCGAGGGTCTTGTCGAACAGGGCGGCCAAGATCGCGTCCTTGCTCGGAAAGTGACGATAGATAGCCGACCCGGTGGTGCCCGCGACTTTGCCGATCTCGTCGACGCCCACGCCGTCGAAACTGCGCTCGAAGAACAGTTTCTCGGCGGCAGCCAGGATCTTTTCGTCGCGCGTCACGCTAGCAGCCTCTCACAGGCCAAGGGTTTGTCCGACGATGACCTTCATGATTTCGCTGGACCCGCCATAGATCCGGGCCACGCGGCCATCGAGGTAGGCGTTGCCGAACCGGGAGTCGGCCCGCAACACGGTCGACGGGTTCGACAGCGTCAGACATCGGTCTAAAACCCGGCCCTGCAACTCGGTGCAGTACAGCTTGGTGATTGCCGCATCGCCGCCGCTGAGCCCCCCCTCGACGTGGCGTAACAACGCCTGGTCGATAAGTGCCTGACCGGCGGCGACCTCGGCCGCGCACTGCGCCAGCGTGAACTTGACCTCCTGACCCGCGCCGGCGCCGCGTTGCTGCTCCTCGACCGCCCAAGACAGCGCCGCGGCGGCGGCAGCCTGCGAATTCACCGCAATCGACAAGCGTTCCTGTGCGAGATTCGACGTCAGATAGGTAAAGCCTTCATTCTCCACGCCGAGCAGGTTTTCGACGGGGATTCTCATGTCGGTGAAGGAGATCTCGGCGAGGTCCTGCGCCCGAAGGCCCAGCTTGTCGAGCTTGCGGCCGGCCGCGAAGCCAGGTGTCGAGGTGTCAACGAGCAGCAGGCTGATGCCCCGCCGACCCGCATCCGGATCGGTCTTGACCGCCAGGATCACCAAATCTGCGGCGGCGCCATTGGAGATGAAAGTCTTAGCGCCGTTCACCACGTAGTGATCCCCACACCGGCGAGCCCGCGTCGACATCGCCTTGAGATCTGACCCGGCCCCTGGCTCGGACAGCCCGAGCGCGGCAACAACATCGCCAGAAACCATCCGCGGTAGCCAGGCGGCGCGTTGTTCGGGGGAGCCATGGTGCAGCAGATACGGCAGACAGATATCGGTCTGTACGCGCAGACCGCCGATCGCCAGGCCTAGTGCCTGGATCTCTTCGGTGACCACGACGCTGTGTCGATAGTCTGAACCGGGCAGGCCGCCGAATTGCTCGGGCACACCAATGCCCAGTATGCCGACGTCGGCCGCGGCTCGCCAAAACCGTCGCGGCGGCTTCCCGTCGGTAAGCCAAGTCGAATATTCCGGTACCACATCGGCTTCGAGGAACTGGCGCACCGCGTGACGGAACTGCTCCTGCTCCGGGGTGAAAACCGACCGGGTTGGCGAGATCGTCACTACCGGAAGTCCATCCAGTGACCATGCGGGGTCCATCCGAACGCAAACGGCAATTCGATGGTGCAGATCGGTCCCTTGGTGATGTCGTCGGTGTCGAAAATCAGATACTCGCCACGTTTCTCGGCCCACCAGGACACCGGGACAATGACGTAGCCGTCGCCCTCCGGCGAATCCTTGTGGCGTGGCGCGAAGCTGGCCTCCAACACCGCGGCCGGCTCGGTGTCGCGGATCTGGTACACCTGTTCGGACAAGGTCTCCATGTCGGTGACCACCAGGCTGTTCATCGACATGCCGTTGCGCTTGACCACGCCGCCAACCTGGTAGCCCCATCGGTAGCCCTTGCCGAAGAACCGCTCGTCGACCTTCGGCAGTTCGCTCGGCCGGTCCGATAACTGCTCGCTCGTCGCGTCGCCGGTGGCCAGGTCGACCGTCCAGCGCCCCAGCCTGCTCGAGGCGATCGAGAAGAACAGTGCGACTTCGTCCCCCTCGGCGAAGTCCTGCTCAAACGGAAACGGCGGCCGGTTGAAGATCGGCGCGTCCAAGAGCAGCTTGCCGTCGCGGACATTGGCCTGCATCGTGTGCATCACGTACTGCGGGGGCAAATCGGTGGTGATCCAGCGGATGTCGGCTTCCATGTCATCGCGCGGGATCAGCGCCAACGTGATCGGCAGGTCAGTTTCCCAACCCCAGACTCCGAGCCCCTTCGCGATACGCTCCTTGCTTACAGTGAAGGGCTGAAACGGCATAACGATCCATTCGGGGGTGAGCCAAATGTCGTGAGCCACCGTGTTGTACGGCGCATCCCACAACTCACGGGAATCGACCCGGCCATCCGGGTGAACGGTGTGCAAGGTGACGAACGGCGAGGTATCCCGGTAGGTCCAGCCATAAAGCACGCCCGTGTCGTGATCCCATTTCGGGTGGGCGGCAAAGGCGCAGTCGCCGAAGACCACCGGCTCGTGCAGGCCCGGCGACAACGCCGGCGACCAATCCACGATGCCCTTGGTGTCCAACGTGATCGGGTCTATGGCGATCGGCGCACCGCCCTGCTCTCCGGATACCACCATGTGGCCGGCGAACGGGAACACGTTGATGTTGCTCACACCCTGCGGGACATGTCGGTTACACTGATCCCGTTCCACGTCCCCGTACGCGAAATCTCGCCAGTCATGGAAGCCACCGTCCGTCCAGGCGAACATGGCGCGTTGGTGTTTCTCCTCCAGCAGGTATTTCGGCGTCCGTACCCAGCGGTTCCGGAAGTCCGCGCGCCCGTTTTCGAACGTGATCGCCTGGACCATGCCGTCCATACTCAACAACGGGTTGGTGCCTTGCTTGGTGGGACGCTTCCAGGTCGGCCCCACGCGGTAGTAGCCACCGGCGAGATCTTTGGGGATCTCGCCCTGGCTGACGATGCATTCGTCGACGGTAGCCTCGAATCGCATCGGCGCGAACGGTCCTCTGACTGCAGTCTCTTGCGGCAGCGGATATCCCATAAAGCTCCCTCTCAAGCGTAAACGCGGACCTTATCAGCGCGACTCATCGATCGTAAACGTTCGTTATCCATACTGCCGGGCCGACGGCCCTGGATGGTCAGCCGGGTCAGCCAGGCGCGGGATTGTCCCTGGACCCTTCGTATCCTGGCAGTGCCTGCTATCGGCTATGTTGACCAGGCAGAAGCCCGCGCCTACTATTCGAGACGAATAGACTCAATAATCGCTGCGAGAATCACGGGCGCTGGCCAATGGCCCCCGCGAGCGGTCGTTCTGCTAGGGAGTATAGATGGACGCGGTGGGACTCAGCGAGGAGCAACGGGACTTCGCCGTCGCTGTCCGCGAGTTCTGCCGCAAGGAATGCGGCACCCGCGAACAGCGCGATGTATTGACCGACAATGGCGCCGAGCAACACCATGCGGGCCTGTACCAGAAGTTAGCAGAGGTCGGTTATCTCGGCGTATCAATTCCCGAAGAGTACGGCGGCAGCGGCGGCGGGCTCACCGAGCAGGTGATCTTGTTCGAACAACTGTGGCGGGGCCTCGCGCCGGTCCACGGAGCCGGCAGCTCCCATACCGTCGCCGGCATCTACAAGAGGTTTGCCACCGAGGAGCAGAAGAAGGCTGCACTGGGCTCGATCTGCTCGGGCAAGGTGATATCGATCAGCATTTCCGAACCCGGCGCCGGCTCGGATGCTTCCGCGGTCAGCTGCAAAGCCGAGAAGGTCGAGGGCGGCTGGCGCGTGCGCGGCCAGAAGACGTGGTGCTCCGACGCGCAATTCGCCTCCACGATTCTGGTCGTCGTGCGCACCGCGCGGGGTGTCCGGCCCCACGACGGCCTGACACTGCTAGAGGTGCCCGCCGACGCGGAAGGCCTCCGAATCCATCCGATCTCGACGATGGGCGGCAGCGAGGTCAATGACCTGTTCTTCACCGATGTCTTCGTTCCCGAATCGGCCGTGGTGGGGACCGAGGGCAACGCGTGGAAGCAGATAATGGCCGGGCTGAACGGCGAACGACTGGTCTGCGCTGCACAGGGCCTGGGCATGGCGCAGCGCGCCTTCGACGACTTGCTCGCCTACGTTGCCGAGCGCGAACAGTTCGGCGCTCCGGTCGGGTCGTTCCAGGCACTCCGGCACCGCATTGCCGACCTGGCGATCGAGATCGAAGCCGCACGCGCGCTCACCTATGCGACCGTGCACCACATTGAGCATCAGACCGGCACACCCGAGGATTGGGTGCGTGCGACGTCAATGTCCAAGGTCAAGGTAACCGAGACAGCGAAAAAGGTTGCGCTGGAAGGTGTCCAAATGATGGGCGGCTACGGTTACAGTACCGAGTTCGACATGCAGCGACACCTTCGGCTGAGTATCGCTCCCACAATTTACGCGGGAACCAACGAGATCCAGCGCGACATCATCTCGTCGACATTCGGCCTGCGACCGGCCCGCTGAGGCGGATCGCCAAGCGCCGACCTTGACAGGGGCCGCATGACCATTTTTAATTGAGACGGTCAGACTCATAATCACTGCAGGGCGCGGGAGAAGAAGGGCGCGGTCTCCCGAAACTCGAGATGGCGATTGAGTAAAGGCATAGATTGGTTCTCCAGGAGTGGTTCAGCTCTGCCATCCACCTGACCAGCCATCACATATCGATAGGACTCGACATGACAGCCACCAAACCGGTCATCAGCGTGTTCGACTCGGAGACCTATGCCAACGGCGACCCGACCACCTTCGGCCTCCCGCTGGACCAGTACACCTACCTGCGCGATGAACAGCCCTGCTACCTGCACGAGTTCAACGACCCCATGCTGATCGACCGGGCATGGGTGATCAGCCGCAACGAGGACATCTGGGCCGTCGACAAGAATCAGGAGCTGTATTCGGCGGCCGGCGGTTACGTCAACATGTGGCGGGTCGCCCCGATTTCGCCGAATCCGGAGCTGGGCGGCAAGCCCGCGATGCTGGTGATGGACGGTGAGAAGCATCGCGGCCAGCGCGCCGTGATGAGCAAGGGCCTCGGGCCGACTATGGTGAAGAAACTCGAGGAGAAGTTCCGCGAGTACGCGGCCAACATCGTCGACGCGGCATTGGCGAAGGGCACCTTCAACTTCGTCGAGGACATCGGCCACGCCATGCCGATGGAGGCACTCGGCGACGTGCTCGGCGTGCCCAAGGGCGACCGCGCCCAGTTCTTCAAGTGGGTCGACACCTTTGCCGCCCCGTTCGACACCCGCATCACGCCTTCGTTCGAGTACGTCCTCACCGCGATCATGAGCCTGCTGAACTACGCGACCGAGCTGGGCGAGCAGAAGCGGCTGGAGCCGGGTGACGACGTCATCACCAAGCTGGTGCAGGCAGGTGCCGACGTGATCTCGGCCGATGAGCTGCAGGGCAATGTCGCGCTGCTGGCCAGTGGCGCCGCCGAGAGCACCAGGACCGCCCTGTCGCACGGCATCTGGGAGCTGATGCGCCGCCCGGACCAGATGGCCTGGATGCGCGAGCACTCCGACGACATCCCCGCCACCGCCATCCAGGAGATCGTCCGGATCTCTTCGCCGTTCACCCACCTGGTGCGCACCGCGACCGCCGACCACGAGTTGCACGGCCAGGAGATCAAAAAGGACGACATTGTCCTGATGCTCTTCGCCGCAGGCAATTTCGACGAGCGCGCGTTCGACAACCCGACCGATTTCGATCTGTCACGTGAGAAGAACCCGCACGTCAGCTTCGGCCGCGGTCCGCATCAGTGCCTGGGCAAGCACGTAGCCTCACTGGAGATGAAGATCCTCTTCGAGGAACTGCTGCAGCGCACCAAGGACATCAAGCCGGCCGGCGAGATCAGTTACCTGCGCGATGCCTATTCGCGCGGCGTCTACCAGCTGCCGGTCACCGTCACACCGGCCTGAGGGCCGGGCCAGAGAGGCCGGGAGCCATGAAAGTCATCGTTGAAATCGATCGGTGCGAGCTGCACGGGGATTGCGTGCTGGCCGCCCCGGAGGTCTTCGATATCGGTGACGATGACGAGGTGGTATCGATTTTGAATGACGAGCCCGGCGAAGAGTTACGCGCCAAAGTCGAAGAGGCTGTGCGCAACTGTCCCGTCACCGCGATCCGGCTACAGGGCTGAGCTTCGTGCGGTCGATCGTGGTCGTGGGTGCCGGCCTGGCCGGCTTCCGTGCCGCTCAGTCGCTCCGCAAGAACGGCTTCACCGGCACGCTGACGATCATCGGCGATGAGGTGCACCAGCCCTACGATCGACCGCCCTTGTCCAAGCAACTGCTGTCGGGGATCTACACCCGCGATCAGTGCATGCTGCCCGGCGAAATCGAGAACCTGACCTGGCTGCTCGGCCAACCGGCGGCCGGCCTCGACCGCGGCCGCGGCGTGATCACCCTGGCCGACGGAACCGAGGTCGGCTATGACGGCCTGGTCATTGCCACCGGCCGGCGTGCCAGGCCATGGCCCGGCCGCACGCCGGTCGACGGAGTCATGGTTCTGCGCTCGTTGGACGACGTCGAACGCTTTCAGGGCGCGGTAGCCGATGACTCCAAGGTGGTGATCATCGGCGCAGGCTTCATCGGCTGCGAGGTGGCCGCGACCCTGCGCCAGCGGGGCGTTGACGTCACCGTCGTCGACGTCTGCGAATACCCGATGCCCGCGGTCGGCCCGGAAGTCGGGAAACGCGCCATCGACCTGCACACCGCGCACGGAGTGAAGTTCCGGCTCGGCCAGGGCGTCGCATCGATCGACGGCACCGATCGGGTCACGGGGTTGACCCTGGCCGACGGTGAACGACTCGACGCCGACGTGGTTCTCGTGGCGATCGGCACGGTGGCGAACTCCGAGTGGCTGGCCGGGACCGGCGTCGCCCTCGGCGGCGGCGCGGTGGTCTGCGATATCTACTGCGGCGTGCTGGACAGCACGGGCGAACCGATCCCCGGCGTCACCGCCGCCGGCGACGTCGCGGCATGGCCACACCGACACGGCGCGACGCCCGTGTGCATCGAGCACTGGTCCAACGCCAGAGACATGGCGGACTGCGCAGCGGCGAACCTGCTCGCGGAGCCGGCCGAGCGGCGACCGCTGAATTCGGTGCCCGCCTTCTGGTCCGATCAATACAACGTCAAAATCAAGTCCGCCGGATATCTGCGCGCGGCCGACCGCTTCACAGTCGTGTCCGAAGACTGGGACAACGCCGAGAAGCCCTCGCTGTTAGTCGAGGCGCTGCGCGGAGACGAGGTCGTCGGCGCCATCGCGATGAACATGAACAAAGCTATCCTCGGATATCAGCGCTCGCTCGCGGCTTCTCCCGCAGCCCAGTGACTTTGTGTATTGAGACGGCATACTCAATAATATTTGTTGCAACCGACACCGTCAGCGAGGACCGGCACCATGACGACTACCGAGGATAAGACCACAGGCAGCACCGACGCCCCACCTGCAGGTGGGTTCGTCGAGGTCCGCAACCCCGCCGACGGGAGCCTGGTCGGCACCGTGCCCGACCAGTCCGCAGACGAGGTACGCGCGCTCGCCGATCAACTGCGCGCGGCCCAACCCTCTTGGGAGGCGCTAGGGCCGAAGGCCAGGGCCCGTCATCTGCGCAAGTGGCTCGACTGGATCGTCGACAATCAGGACCACATCCTCGGGCTGGTGCACCGCGAAGCCGGAAAGTCCTGGGGCGACTCGCAAATCGAGCTCTTGGTCTGCATGGAGGTCATCAATTACTGCACCAAGCATGGCGAAGAGTTCCTGGCCGACGAGACCCGGATGCCGCATGGCCCGGCGTCGCTGATCAAGGAACTGCGGATCAAGTACCGGCCCTACCCGCTGGTCGGCGTCATTACCCCGTGGAACTACCCGCTGGGGATGCCCTTCATGGACGTGCCCGGCGCCCTGATGGCCGGCGCCGCGGTACTGACCAAACCTTCCGAGGAGACGCCGCTCGCGTGGGCGGAATGTGTCCGGGCCTGGAACGAGGAAATCGGCGCACCAAAGGTCCTGGGCTGCGCGACAGGGCGGGGTGGCACGGGCAGCGCGGTCGTCGATCTGGTGGACATGGTTCAGTTCACCGGTTCCACCGCGACCGGCCGGCGCATCGGTGTCCGCTGCGCGGAGCGCCTCATCCCCGCCAGCCTCGAGCTCGGCGGCAAGGACGCGATGATCGTGCTGTCGGACGCGCCGCTCGACCGAGCAATCCGCGGCGCCATTTGGGGTGGGCTGTTCAACTCTGGCCAGTCGTGCATCGCCGTGGAGCGGGTGTACGTCGAGGAGCCGATCTACGACGAGTTCGTGTCCCGTCTGGTCGATGGGGTCAGCAAGGTGCGCCAGGGCCATGACCCGCAGGGCAGCTTCGCGACCGACGTCGGCGCGATGGCCACCAAGTCCCAGCTAGAACTGGTGGAACGGCAGGTCGCCGACGCAGTCGCCAAAGGCGCCAAGGTTTTGACCGGCGGCAAGCGCGCGGACAAGGGCCTGTTCTTCCCGCCGACGATCCTGGTGGGCGTCGACCACACGATGGCCTGTATGCGCGACGAGACCTTCGGCCCACTACTGCCGATCATGAAGGTCACCGATGAGAACGAAGCCATTGAACTGGCGAACGACAGCCATTACGGGCTGGGCGGCAGCGTGTGGACCATGTCCAAGGAGCGCGCCGAGCGGGTGGGCACCCGCCTGGAGACGGGCGGGGTCAACATCAACAACGCGATGGCCAATGTCTTCCAGTTCCCGCTGCCGATG
>Ga0182012_10000190_pt1 | contig 69320 bp, 59 predicted proteins | sample 612S2SmetaG_FD_120486 | JGI IMG/M metagenome (GOLD analysis project Ga0182012, IMG submission 120486) | Permafrost microbial communities from Stordalen Mire, Sweden - 612S2S metaG | ecosystem: Environmental > Terrestrial > Soil > Wetlands > Permafrost | place: Sweden: Stordalen | collected... | reverse complement strand
CTGGCGTGGCCGGCGCTCAATCTCGATCTGCCGTGGACCAGCTTTGGCCGTCTGCGGCCCCTGCACACGTCGGCCGTGATCTTTGCCTTCGGCGGCAATGTGCTGCTGGCGTCCTCTTTCTATGTCGTCCAGAAGACATCGCGGGTTCGGCTCGCCGGCGATCTCGCGCCCTGGTTTGTCGTGGTCGGCTATAATTTCTTTATTCTGATCGCCGGCACCGGTTATCTACTCGGGGTCACGCAGGCGAAGGAATATGCCGAGCCCGAATGGTATTCCGACCTCTGGCTGACCATTGTCTGGGTGACCTATCTCCTGGTGTTCCTGGTGACCCTGATCAAGCGCAAGGAGCCGCATATCTTCGTCGCCAACTGGTTCTATCTCGCCTTCATCGTCACCATCGCGGTGCTGCATCTCGGCAATAATCCCGCGCTGCCGGTGTCGGTGTTCGGCTCGAAGTCCTACATCGTCTGGGGTGGCGTGCAGGATGCCATGTTCCAGTGGTGGTATGGCCACAATGCCGTCGGATTTTTCCTGACCGCCGGCTTTCTTGCCATCATGTATTATTTCATTCCCAAGCGCGCCGAGCGGCCGATCTACTCGTACCGTCTGTCGATCGTCCACTTCTGGGCGCTGATCTTCCTCTATATCTGGGCGGGCCCGCATCATCTGCATTATACGGCGTTGCCGGACTGGGCCCAGACTCTCGGCATGACCTTCTCGATCATGCTCTGGATGCCATCGTGGGGCGGCATGATCAACGGCCTGATGACGTTGTCGGGAGCGTGGGACAAGCTGCGCACCGATCCCGTGCTGCGCATGCTGGTGGTGTCGGTCGCGTTCTACGGCATGTCGACGTTCGAAGGCCCGATGATGTCGATCAAGGTCGTCAACTCGCTCAGCCACTATACCGACTGGACCATCGGGCATGTTCATTCGGGTGCATTGGGACGGGTCGGCTTCGTCTCGTTCGGCGCGCTCTATTGCCTGTACCCGTGGTTGTGGGAGCGCAAGGGACTTTACAGCCTCAAGCTCGTCAACTGGCACTTCTGGGTCGCAACCATCGGCATCGTGCTCTACATCTCGGCAATGTGGGTGTCGGGGATTTTGCAGGGTCTGATGTGGCGCGCTTATACGCCGCTCGGCTTCCTCGAATATTCCTTTATCGAGACCGTCGAAGCGATGCACCCCTTCTATATCATCCGCGCCGCGGGAGGAGGACTGTTCCTGATCGGCGCGCTGATCATGGCGTACAATCTCTGGATGACGGTGCGCACCGGCGAGGCGGAAGTGCAGTCGCCCGTTGCTCTCCAGCCGGCGGAATGAGGAGCGAATAGGATGTCATTCTGGACACGGCACCAGGTTTTTGAAAAGAACTCGATCATCCTGATTGTCGGGATCCTCGCGGTGATTGCGATCGGCGGACTGGTCGAGATCACGCCCTTGTTCTACCTGAAGAGCACGATCGAGGTGGTCGACGGCATCAGGCCCTATACGCCGCTGGAACTGGCTGGCCGCAATATCTACCTGCGCGAGGGCTGCTATCTCTGCCACTCCCAGATGATCCGGCCGTTGCGCGATGAGGTCGAGCGGTACGGTCACTTCTCGCTCGCCGCCGAGAGCATGTACGATCACCCGTTCCAATGGGGATCGAAGCGAACCGGACCGGATCTGGCGCGGGTCGGCGCCAAATATTCGGACAGCTGGCACGTGACGCATCTGACCGATCCGCGCTCCATCGTTCCCCAATCGGTGATGCCCGGATATCCCTTCCTCGCCGAAACCGAAGTCAATGCCGAGTCGCTGCCGGATCATTTGCGGACCCTTCGGGCCGTTGGCGTGCCTTATACGGATGATCAGATTGCCAATGCCGTCGCCGACCTGAAGGCGCAGGACGATCCGGACAATGCGGGGGTCGATGCTTTTGCCAAGCGTTATCCCAAGGCCGTGGTGCGCAATTTTGACGGCAAGGCTGGCCCACCCACCGAACTGGATGCGCTGATCGCCTATCTGCAGATGCTCGGCACCCTGGTCGACTTCAAGCTCTACAACGAAAAAGCCAATCTTCGCTGAGAAAGCAGAACGATGAGTGCAATCCTGACGCTGGAAAATTTCAGTTCGAATTTCGTCGCCATGGTATGGACGCCGATTTTCGTCGCCATTTTCATCGCAATCGTGACCTACGCGCTGTGGCCTCGCAACAAGGCAGCTTTCGACGAAGCCTCGAAAATGCCATTGCGGGAGGAATGAGAGCTCATGACCGATCATAGCGAGTTAGACAGCGTCTCCGGCACGACGACGACGGGCCATGAATGGGACGGCATCAAGGAATTGAACACGCCGCTGCCGCGCTGGTGGGTGACGACATTCTATCTGTGCATCGTCTGGGCGGTCGGGTACTGGATCGTCTATCCGGCATGGCCGCTGTTGTCGAGCAACACTCCCGGCATCCTGCACTATTCCTCGCGTGAGGCCGTCGGCGTCGAACTCGCCAACCTGGAAAAGATACGCGGCGACAAGATGGTTGCGCTGGGCGCGGCTTCGCTGGCCGATATCGAGAAGGACCCTGCGCTGCTGGCGCTGGCGCGTGCCCGCGGCAAGACCGTGTTTGGCGACAATTGCGCCGCATGCCACGGGACCGGCGCCGCCGGCGCGAAAGGCTATCCCAACCTCAACGACGACGACTGGCTATGGGGCGGCACGCTCGACCAGATCATGCAAACGATCCAATACGGGGTCCGCTCCGGAGATCCGAAGGCCCACGAAGGTCAGATGCTCGCCTTCGGCAAGGAAGGCGTCCTGAAGAAGGACGAAATCGTCACGGTCGCCAACTATGTGCGCTCGTTGTCGGGCCTGCCCACGCGGCCGGGATATGATGCGGCGGCGGGAGCCAAGATTTTCGCCGAGAATTGCGTGGCTTGCCATGGCGAAGGCGGCAAGGGCAATCAGGAACTCGGCGCACCTAATCTGACCGACAAGATCTGGCTCTATGGCTCCGACGAGGCGACCATTATCGAAACCGTCACCAATGGCCGCGCCGGTGTCATGCCGGCATGGGGAGGGCGCCTTGATCCCTCCACGGTCAAGGCCATGGCGGTCTACGTCCACTCGCTCGGCGGGGGCCAATGATCGGGAACCTGGCAAGTGCCGCCGGATGAACGACCGGCGGCTTGAGGTGGATCAACCGCGCATCCCGAGTCGAGCCTAGACTTGGGCGAGCGATGCGAGATGAGCGCCACCGATGAACATGCCTGTAATCACGGCCGACCTGCAGCCTGACGACGATGGGCCGCTCTATGCGGCTCACAAGAAGGTCTATCCGCAGAGCGTCTCCGGCCGGTTTCGGCGCATCAAATGGGGCTTGATGGTCTTCTGCCTCGGCGTCTATTACCTCTTACCGTTTGTCCGCTGGAACCGCGGCCTGGGTGCGCCCAGCCAGGCGGTGCTGGTCGATCTGCCCAACAGCCGTTTCTATTTCTTCTTCATCGAGCTGTGGCCGCAGGAGGTCTATTATTTCACCGGCCTCCTAATCATTGCCGCGATCACATTGTTCCTGATGAACGCGCTGGGTGGACGGATCTGGTGCGGATATCTCTGTCCGCAAACCGTGTGGACGGACCTGTTTTATGCCGTCGAGCGTTGGGTCGAGGGCGATCGCAGAGAGCGCATGCGAAAAGACGCCGCCGGCGATACGCTGAGGCTGCGGCGTCTGGGCGAGATCACGCTCAAGCATTTTATCTGGCTGATGATCGCCTGGTGGACCGGCGGCGCCTGGGTTCTATACTTCAACGACGCGCCGACCCTGGTGAAGCAGCTGCTGACGTTTCAGGCGCCGACGCTGGCCTATATCTGGATCGGGATACTGACCACGACGACCTATCTGCTCGCGGGATTCATGCGCGAGCAGGTCTGCGTCTACATGTGCCCCTGGCCGCGCATTCAGGCCGCGCTGACCGACGAATGGGCGCTCAACGTCACTTACAAATACGATCGCGGCGAAAAGCGCACCTCGCTGAAAAAGGCCAGGGACTTGCGAGCGCAGGGGGAAACCGTCGGCGATTGCATCGACTGCTATCAATGTGTCGCGGTCTGTCCCACCGGCATCGATATCCGCGATGGCGCGCAACTCGGCTGTATCCAGTGCGGCCTGTGCATCGACGCCTGCGACACCGTGATGCGCAAGGTCGGCCGGGAAACCCGCCTGATCGGATATGACAACGACATCAATATTCACCGGCGTGAGGCCGGCAAGCCGCCCATCTATCGCTTCGTCAGGCCGCGCACCGTCGTCTACTGCGTTATGATCGCGGTGGTCGGCGGGATCATGCTGTATGCCATGCTGACGCGAAAGCTGCTCGATCTCAACGTGTTGCACGATCGCAATCCGGTCGCCGTCAAGCTGAGTGACGGCTCCGTTCGTAATGCCTATACGGTTCGTCTTTTGAACAAGCGAGGTTTCGATCGTGTGATAGCGATCGACGTCGATGGGCCGGTCAACGCAACAGTTCATATCGTGGGCACCGATTCCGTGACGCCGGACCGGCCCATGATCATTCTCGGCCGCGATCAGACCACCGAACTACGGGTTCTGGTCACGGCGCCGTCCGAGAGCAACCCAGAGAAATCCGTACCCGTCAGGTTTCACGTCACCGATATCGGGCTCGGCGAGGTCGCATCAGCGACCGATAATTTTGTTTCTCCATGACATTCCCAAAGGGGCCCCGCATGAGCAGATCGCTGGTTTCACCGAAGCCGTTGACCGGAAGTAAGGTGCTTGTCATGCTGGTCGTGTTCTTCGGCGTGGTGTTCGCTGTCAACTTCCTGATGGCCAAGCTCGCCATCGACACGCTGCCAGGCACCGAGGTCGACAGCGCCTACAGCGCCAGCATGGCCTACCAGGGAGAGATCGCCGCCGCGCGCGACCAGAACGCCCGAAACTGGAAAGTCGACGCCCATATTCAACGCGAGCCGGATGGCACGGCAACCCTGCAGGTCGAGGCGCGCGACAGCGACGGGCTGCCGATGTCCGGATTGACCTTTCTGGGCCGCTTCGAGCGCCCTACCGACAGGCGGGCTGACCAGGCCGTGACGCTCGCGGAAGTCGGCAGCGGCATCTATCGCGGCAACAGCCCGCCGGTTGCGGCCGGACAATGGGATCTGGTGCTTGAAGGCGACGCGGCGGGACAGCGCATGTTCCTGTCGAAGAATCGCGTGATGTTGAACTAGGGGCGCGGTGCATGCTGCGATCGACGCGGGATTTCTCACATTATGTCACAGAGGCGGGCCCGGGCCTGCAGCACATCGATCTGGCGGTTGAGGGCGTCAGTTGCGCCGGATGCATGTCCAAGATCGAGCGCGGCCTTTCGGCGATGCCCGATGTCACGCTGGCGCGCGTCAACCTCACCGACCGCCGCGTGGCGCTGGAATGGAAGCGTGGCGCGCTCGATCCGGTGCGCTTCATCGACCGGCTCGCCGAGCTCGGATACAAAGCCTATCCCTTCGAAACCAAAAGCGCCGAGGCGGCGGAAGCCGAACAATCCCGCTTCCTGCTTCGCTGTCTTGGTGTCGCCGCCTTCGCAACCATGAATGTGATGATGCTGTCGGTTCCGGTCTGGTCCGGCAATGCCGGCGACATGCTTCCGGTGCAGCGCGATTTTTTCCATTGGCTGTCGGCCTTGATCGCACTGCCGGCCGCCGCCTATGCGGGCCAGCCTTTCTTTACATCGGCATTTCGCGCGCTGCGCACCCGTAACGTCAATATGGATGTTCCGATCAGCATCGGCGTCTTTCTGGCGCTTTTGATGTCGATCGTCGAGACCATCAACCATGCCGAGCACACCTATTTCGACGCGGCGATAATGCTGCTGACGTTCCTTCTGGTCGGGCGCTATCTCGACCAGAGCATGCGGCGCCGGACCCGGGCGGTCGCGGCCAATCTCGCCGCGCTCAAGGCCGAGACCGCGACCAAGTTCATAGGCGTCGACGAGATCTCGGAGGTGCCGGTGGCGGCGATCGATTCCGGCGACGTCATCCTGCTGCGGCCGGGCGAACGCTGCGCGGTCGATGGCACGGTCATCGAAGGGCGATCGGAGATCGATCAAAGCCTGATTACCGGAGAGACCCTGCCGATCTCGGCGGCCCGCGGCACCGCCGTCTATGCCGGCTCCCTCAACATGTCCGGGAGCTTGCGCGTTCGGGTGTCCGCGGCCTCCGAAGGCACATTGCTGGCCGAGATCACCCGCCTGCTCGATCATGCGTTGCAGGCGCGCTCGCGCTACGTGCGGCTCGCCGACCGGGCATCCCGGCTTTATGCCCCGGTGGTGCATGCGACCGCGTTGCTGACCATGCTGGGCTGGGTTCTCTTGGGCTCCAGCTGGCACGATGCCATCGTCACCGGCATCGCCGTCCTCATCATTACCTGCCCCTGCGCGCTGGGGCTGGCTATTCCGACCGTCCAGACGGTCGTGTCGGGTGCGATGTTCAGGGCCGGCGTGCTGCTCAATTCCGGCGACGCGATCGAGCGGCTGGCCGAGGTTGACCACGTCATTTTCGACAAGACGGGAACGCTGACCCTGCCCGACCTCGAAGTCGTCAATGCCGGTGCGATCCCCGAGGACGTGTTGGGGATTGCCGGGCAGCTGGCGCTGGCGAGCCACCATCCGGTGGCGGCCGCAGTGGCGCAGGCTTCGGGTGCGAAATTGCCGCTGCCGGGAGCCGTCGAAGAAGCCGGGCAGGGGGTGCGTGGTACCTTTGGCGCCGTGGAGGTCAGGCTGGGCCGGCCGTCCTTCTGCGGGGCGGAGCACTTGGCCGATGATAGCGCCCATCTCGATCCGGAAGCCTCGATCGTGGCCTTCAGCCTTGGCGAGGCCAAATATGTGTTTGCCGTCCGCCAGGCGCTGCGCCCGGACGCCAAGGCGATCATGGCTGCGCTGCAGAAGCGCCGCGTCGTGGTTGAAATGCTTTCCGGCGATCGGGAACCGGCGGTGCAAGCAGCCGCAAGGGCGCTTGGGGTCAGCGAGTGGCGGGCGGGCGTCAACCCCGCCGACAAGATCGCCCGTATCGAAGAGCTGAAAGCCCGCGGCGCCAAGATCCTGATGGTCGGCGACGGCCTCAATGACGCGCCAGCGCTGGCAGCGGCGCATGTTTCGATGTCGCCGATCAGCGCAGCCCATCTCAGTCAGGCGACCGCCGACCTGGTTTTCCTCGGCAAGCCGCTGGCGCCGGTTCTTGCGGCCATCGATCTGTCACGCCGGGCGCGGCGACTGATGCGGCAGAACCTTGGGCTCGCGGTCGGATATAATCTGTTGGCAGTCCCGATCGCCATTTGCGGGGTGGTGACCCCGCTGATCGCGGCGGCGGCGATGTCCGGCTCCTCGGTACTCGTCATGTTGAACGCGTTGCGCGCCCGCCGCGCCGCGCCGGGAGTTGCGCGATGGAAGTGATGGTCATTCTGGTGCCCTTGGCACTCGGTCTCGGGCTGGTCGGACTGCTCGGTTTTCTCTGGACGCTGAAGAACGGCCAGTACGACGATCTCGAAGGAGCGGCCTGGCGCGCCATCGCGGATGATGACGAGCCAGCGCCGCAGGCGAAGGTGGACTGAGGGGCATAGCGGCCGTGGTAATCCCATAAGTCGCGTTCGAGGCAGGCCTTCGCTCCAAAGGACCGTACGAGCTTTGCCCGCGCTGTCTTGGCTTTGAGAATGCCGACCGAGAACTCAGGAAAGTGCTCGCCTCATGATTTTTGCCAAATCCGACTTCCGATAAGGCTTGGGTTGGCGCAGCCCTGTCGCAATCCGGGACGCCGCCTCATGGAATGGACAGACTGCCTGAAAAAAATCTGATGCGGTTGATGTGACCGTCTGTCCTATCTCCCCGCCGGCAGCGTCAGCCGCGTCGTCAATAGCGCCGCCAGCGCCAGCGCTGCGCCGACGCCGGCAAGACAGGCGATCCAGCCAAAATGATCGAACAGCTGGCCGAGCGCCGCGGTGCCGACGAGGCCGCCCAGGAAATAGCAGGCCAGATAGGTGCCGCTGGCCACGCCGCGATTTTCTTGCGCGGCCTGTCCGACGAAACCGGTGGCCGAGGCCTGGGCGAAGAATGTGCCGGCGCCGACCAGCACCATGCCGGTCAGCACCTCCGAAAGATGCGGGGACAGCATCAAGGGCAGGCCGATGGCCGCGACCGCGAGCGCGCCAAAGATCGCCGGCCGCGTTCCGAAGCGCGCCACCGCCCTGCCTGCCAGCAATGTCGTGACGATGGAGGGTAAGAAGACGAAATAGACAAATCCGAGATCCATTCTGCCGAGTGACAGCGGGGGACGCACCAGGACAAAGTTCACGAAGGTGAAGGTTCCGATGAAGGCGAACAGGATGCAGAAGCCGATGCCGAAGGCTGCGCGAAGCGCCGGATTGCGCCAATGCGCGGCCATCGCCGCGAGCGGCGATTGCGACATCGGCATCGAGCGCATCGGCTGCACCCGCTCGATCGTAAAGTAGACCAGGACGGCGCCGGCGAGGTTGAGCAGCGCGAAGCAATAAAAATTGGCTGCCAGCCCGAGCGTGTCCACCAGCGCTGCCGCAACCAGGCGGCCGATCAGGTTGCTGGCGACGTTTCCGGTGATGTAGGCCGCGAACGCGCCACCGGCGTCCATCGAACTGCACTGCTCGCCGAGATAGGCCAGCGTCAGGGCAAAGGCGGAGGCCATGAACAATCCCTGGGTAACGCGCAGGATTGTGAACACGGTGAGATCAGGCGCGACCGCCAGCAGGCTGGTGGGAATGGCGAGCAAGGCCAGACTGCAGAGAATGCCAAGCCGCCGGTCGATATGCTGGCTCAGGAATCCGACCACAAGCCCGGCAACCGCCATTCCCATCGTGCTGGCGTTGACCGCAAAACCCATCGCCGCCGGGGTCACGTTGTAATGCCGGGTCAGCGACGGCAGGATTGCCTGCGTTGCAAAGAGGTCGACGACGGTCAAAAAGGCCGTCAGGCCGATGATGATCGATCGCAGCACCACGCCCGGCGAACGGCCGTGCATTTCCATGTGTTCGGATTGCGCGTCGGCGGACAGGTCGGTCATTGGCGCGGTGTTCCTGCGGAGGCCCGAAGCAAGAGCGGATGTGATGCCCCGACAACCATTGCAGAAATCGGCAGCTTACTGAAATGCCGGCTGGCTTCTGAGTCCATAGCGCGGCGCTATGCGGATAAAACCAGAAGGCTTCACACCATGTGCTTGATGTCGGAGGAAAACGTTGGATAGGCGTAGACGTAGTCCTTGATCTGACCGGCGGTGATGCCAAACTTCATCGCCATGCCGAAAATATTGATCAGTTCCTGCCCGGCATGGCCGACGAAATGCGCGCCGAGAATGCGGTCGCTGGCCTGATCGACGATGATCTTCGACCAGGCGACGGTCTCGGCATAGGTTTTCGCGGAAAACCAATCGTGCATGTCGTTGGCATGCACCGTGATCGCAAAGCCCTTCTGGTGGGCGGCGACTTCCGTCAGGCCGACCGCGGCAAGCGCCGGAACGGTGTAGACCGAGGTCGCCATGCCAGCGTAGTCCGGGCTGTATTTCGGTCCCTCGACGATGTTGCGGCCGACGATGTCGCCCTCATAGGTCGCGATCGGCGAGAGCTGCGGCGAAGTCGGTACCGCGTCGCCGCAGACATAGACCTGAGGATTGGAGATCGAACGCAAATGGCGATCAATCGCCACCCGGCCGTGGTCATGATCGACATTTCCTGCCGCGAGATCCAATGCATCGACGTTGGCGACGCGGCCGGCGCCGTTGACGATGCGATCGGCAATGCCGGCGTGTTCGATGCCCTCGTGGGTGTAGACGACCCGCAGCCGCTGGTCCGCCCTCTCGACACGCTTCACGCTTATCCCGGTTCGGATCCGGATGCCGATGCGCTCGCTCTCGGCCTGAAGGCGCGTCACCGCGTCGGCGTCCATCGCTGGCAATAGCTGCGGCAGGGCCTCCAGGATCGTGACCTCGGCACCGGCGCGGGCATAAACATGACCAAATTCAAGCGAGATCACGCCGCCGCCAATGAAAATCACGGACCCCGGCAAGCTCCTCTCGCTCAATATGTCGTCCGACGTGATCAAGTGCTCGGCGCCGGGAAAAGGCAGCGGCCGCGGCTTCGATCCGGTGGCGATCACGATGTGCCGGGCTTGTAGATGGCGGTCGCCGACGCGGATGGCGTCAGGACCTGCGAATACCGCGTGGCCCTTGATGACCTCGACCTTGCGACGGACCATCGAACTCGCCAGGTTCGCAGGAATGTCCTTGATCAGGTCCTTCTCGCGACCGATCAGACCGGACCAGTCGAGCTTCGGTTTACTCACGGCAATATGGTGGATGCTGGCGCGCTCGATCTCGTGCAGGCTGTGGCCGGCGGCGACCAGCACCTTTTTCGGCGTGCAGCCGCGGTTCGGGCACGTCCCGCCGAGATCGAGCGCTTCGATCATGGCGACCGACAGGTCGGCGCGCCGCACGGGGCCGGTAACACCAATGCCGGCGTTGCCGCCGCCGAGGATGACCACGTCGAATGTCTCTGATTTCATCGAGTTTTGTCCTGTCTACCCGGGTACCTCGGCAGCCTAGGCCGGCCGCATGGCCTGGAAAAATGCAGGCTCGCTCTCAAATCGATAGCCGGGCGCTATTGCAAGTTTATATCGGCCTTTCAGCCGATCCTTTTGGATAAAACCAGCCGGATGCGGGGTCGTCGGAGCCGAGGTCTTTTGGCTGGTGACCTAATGCCTCGGAAAAGAGTGGGAAGTCGTCAATGCAAGCCAATGCAGACGGGGAAACAGCGCGGCCAAGCAGGACGACCCGCAGGGGCGCCATTTGTGAGGGCCTTGCCTGACCCACATTGCGAGCCTTAACCGGTCAGTTTCTGCATGGCCTTGCAATGCCCGTCAGCTATCAAATCAATCGTGCAACAGCATTGCTAACCCAAGACGATTTGGCGTCTGATGGGTGAGGTGCGTGGGGCGTCCTGATGCGGTGGGGCTTTCAAGTTTCGTTGGAAAATGTCCCATGCTCTGGGTCATCGAGAAACACTGGCTCGCGGTGTCGCCGCCTGGTTCAGTCCGTGTATCGCCGAAATCCGATCCGCCGGAGCCATCCATGACGTCCCTTTCTCCCGCCGATGCCGAGCGCCTCACGCTGGCCTTCCAGCGGTGTCGTGACATGCCCGGGACACTAAAGGACCAGCTGGACGCCTATGCCGCGGCGGGACGGGAGATCTTCCCGGCCTACGCCGAGGCGGTCGATCGCCTGGTGGCGCGGATCCGCAAAAATGGAGCTGCGGAAAATGCGCCTCGTCCCGGGGACCTCCTGCCGCCGTTCGTCCTGCCGGATGAGATGGGCAGACTGGTCGGACTGGACTCCTTTCTCGACAAGGGACCGGTCGCCGTCATGTTTTATCGCGGTCACTGGTGTCCTTTTTGCCGGCTGAATATCAGAGCCGTGATTCGGGCGTTCGATCAAATCAAGGCTTCGGGTGGACAGGTGGTTGCGATCATGCCCGAGGTTCAGCAATTCGCCCGGAAGTTCAAATCCGACTCCGGCGCCCCGTTTCCGGTCCTCACCGATCTGGACAATGGCTATGCGTTGTCGCTCAATCTCGCGATATGGCTCGGAACCGAAATTAAGCGGCTGTTGTCCCATCAGGACATGCCGAATTTCCACGGTAATGACGGCTGGCTGCTGCCGATCCCGGCCACGTTCGTGATCGGCCGCGATGGACGCGTCAAGGCGCGATTTGTCGACCCCGATTTTCGCAAGCGGATGGAAATCGACGACCTGATCGCGGCGATCGAGAGTGCAAGCCGGGCTAATTGAGATCGCCTCACTGGTTGTGATAGCGCGCCCAATCGGCGCCGCGAAGCATCCGCATCACGGCCGAGGCCACGGCCGTGCGTTCGCGTCCGGCAACGCCGTAGAGATGGACGGTGCGGCGAATGTCCAGGCCGGGCAGGTCGGCTCGCTTGAGGGTTTCCGGCGTTGATATGCTGCGCGGGATGACGGCGACACCCATGTCAGCTTCGAGCAGTTCGATCAAATCGCGTTCCGACGATATTCCATGGCTGTGGCCGACATGGATGCCGCGATCGCGCAGCGATGCATTCAGCCGCTCCACGTCCTCGCAGTAGGTTCGCGACAGCAAGGGCTGCCCCTGCAAATCCCCGAAGCTCAGATTCTTGCGGTTCGCGAAGGGGTGGCGCTGGTTGACGATCAGCTGAAAATCCTCGGTGAACAGCGGCCAGGCATCGAGCCGCTCCCATTCTTCGCCGATCTCCGCGGCAATGCCGAGCTCGGCTTCGCCTTTCTTGAGAAATTCCGCGACTTCCCGGCTATTGCCGCGCAGGAAGCGGAATTCCAAACGGCCGAAGTGCTGCTTGACCTGGTCGAGATGCGGTATCAGCAACGCCAGATCGACCGAGTGGGTGAGGGCGATCCTGAGCGCGCCTAACTCGCCGCTCTTGAAGGACGACGCAAGCTGCCGAGCTCCGATCGCCGCCTCGTAACACTGTTTGAGCAATGGATGCGTTCGCTGGCCGAGTTCGGTCAATTGCGCTGCAGGTCGCTCCCGCCGGAACAGATCGCCGCCAAGCTCTGCCTCAAGCTGCTTGATCGCCCTTGTCAGCGACGGCTGGGTGACGTTGCACTCGTCGGCGGCGCGCGTGAAATTCCCTAGCCGGGAGACGGCAAGGAAGTAGCGAACCTGGTGCATTTCCATGATGGACCCCGGCTGATCGATTGGGCAAATATAGCCGGTATCACAACGCAAGGACACCAGAACCGCTAGGGTGCGATAGCGGTAGCCTATGGCACCGGAAGCCAACGGGCATTTCCCTTGATCGGCGCGGTGATGCAAGTTGCGGCCGGGCTGACGCGCATCAGCGGAAGGCTGTCATGGCTAATTTCCGTTATCGCTGTGGCCGGTCGACGGCGGTTGAAGGGCGCACTAAAATGCGAGGATCGGTAACAAAAACGGATTGTGGGCGAACTTCTGATAATGTGACAGCGAGCGAGGCGTGACATGACGGATGTTAGGGAAGATCGATCTTTGCAGACCCTCAGGTCGCTGGGCAGGGCGCTGCCCGGCCAGGTGGTGTTGGTGCTGCAGGGCGGCGGCGCGCTTGGATCCTATCAGGCCGGCGTCTACCAGGCCTTGCACGAAGCGGAAATCGAGCCGGACTGGATTATTGGCACGTCGATCGGTGCCATCAATGCCAGTCTGATCGCCGGCAGCGCGCCTCAAAATCGTCTGTCGCGCCTGCAGGAATTCTGGAAGCGGATGGAGCAGAAGCCGATCTGGAGTTTTCACGATGCATTTGCCAGCTTCAACGATCAGCTGAACTATTGGTCGACGGTTACCAACGGCATTCCCGGCTTCTTCAAGCCGAATGCGCTGGCCCAGGCCGGCATCGACTATCGGCTGGGCGCCGACAAGGCTGGTTACTACTCGACCGAGCCCCTTGAAAAGACCCTCACCGAGCTGGTCGATTTCGATCTGGTGAACAACTGCACGCCACGGCTGACCGTCGGCGCCGCCCATGTCCGAACCAGCCAGATGCGGTATTTCGACAGCCGCGATGGAAAACTCAACGTGAAACACGTCATGGCGTCGGGCGCGTTGCCGCCAGCCTTTCCCGCCATTCGTATCGACGGCGAACTCTACTGGGACGGCGGCATCTTGTCGAATACGCCCACCGAAGCGGTGTTCGACGACAATCCGCGCAGGAGTTCGCTGATCTTCGCGGTTCATATGTGGAATCCGTCTGGCGCAGAGCCAACCACGATGGCGGAGGTGCTCAACCGGCAGAAGGATGTGCAGTATTCAAGCCGGATCGCGAGCCATATCGCGCGCCAGCAGCAGGCGCACCGGCTGCGACACGTGATCAGCCAGCTCGCCGCCCTCCTACCCGAGGCCGAACGCAACAGCGAGGCGGTCCGGGAATTGACCGGCTATGGCTGTAAGACGCAGATGCACGTGGTGCGTCTGCTGGCGCCGCAACTCGATCGCGAGAACCACACCAAGGACATCGACTTCAGCCCGTCCGGCATCAGGCAGCGGTGGGAGGCCGGCTATGCCCACACCAAAGCGGTGCTCGATCGTTCGCCCTGGGTCGGCGAGTTCGATCCGCTCTCAGGCGTTATTCTTCATGAGCAAATGGAAATCATGCCAGCCGCGGCGGAGTGATGCCGCCTCATCGGGCCGACCACTCGATTTGGATGGCTTAAGAGATGGCCTTGCGGTAAAGCGTGCCGTAGCAGGCCGCCGAGATGTCCCAGCTGAAGGATCGCGACATCGCCCTGCGGCGCATCGCGTTGAGGCGATCCTTCGCCACGAAGGTCGCAAACGCCCGCCGGATACCGCCGAGAAAGGATTCGGTTGACGGCTGGTCGAACAGGAATCCGGTTTCGCCGTCGGTGATGGTCTCGGCCAGGCCGCCGGTCTGGTGCCCGATCGGCAGCGAACCGAACTTCTGGGCGTACATCTGGCTCAGTCCACAGGGTTCGAAGCGCGACGGCATCAGCGTAAAATCGCTGCCGGCGAAAATCCGCCGGGCCTGTCCGTCGTTGAAGCCGATCGCCACTCCGATCGCATCCGGCCTTCGCCTGTGAGCATCGACCAGCGCCTGTTCGAGTTCGGGTTCGCCGCTGCCGGTCACGATGATCTGACCGCCGGCCTCGATGATCTCGTCGGCTGCCGAAAGCACGAGATCGATGCCCTTTTGATGAACGAGACGGGCGACCAGGCCGAAAATCGGACCGCGCGACAGTGCCAGACCGAACTGCTGGCGGACGTAGTCCGAATTCGCCCGCTTGCCTACCCAGTCGCCTGGGGCGAACGGCTGCGCCAATTGCGCGCAGAGCCGTGGATCCCAGCTTTCGTCGATACCGTTCAATATGCCGGTCAATTGCGCGGAGGCGGAACGGCGGCTGAGCAGCCCCTCGAGCCCGCAGCCGAGTTCCGGCGTTGTGATCTCCCTGGCGTAGGTTTCGCTGACGGTGGTCAGGTGCGAGGCATAGACAAGGCCCCCTTTGAGGAAGGACAGTTTGTCATAAAACTCCAGGCCGTCGACGTGAAAGGAGGCCTCCGGGGCGCCTATCCGGCGCAACGACTCCTTCGGGAACAGGCCCTGATAGGCGAGATTGTGGATGGTCAGAATGCTCGGGATCTTGGCGGCGTTCCAGGCAAGGTAGGCCGGCACGAGCGCGGCCTGCCAATCGTTGGCGTGCACCAGATCCGCTGCCCAGTTTTTGTCCAAATTGCCTGCGGCGAGCTGGGCAGCCGCGGCGGCCAATCGCCCAAAACGCACATCGTTGTCTGGCCAATCGCGGCCCGACGCATCGCCATAGGGATTGCCGGGACGGTCATAGAGTTGCGGACAAAGCAAGACATAGACCGGCAGGCCGTCCTTGGTCGATGCCAACCCGAGCGAGCAGGCGGGCATTTCGGCCAATGCGGCGCATTGGCCAACGATTTCAATATGGGTCAGTTGTTCGACGACGTCGCGGTATCCGGGCAACAGGATTCGAACGTCGCTGAGAAGCCGCAGTGTCCGGGGCAGCGCCGCTGAAACAGCTGCGAGCCCGCCCACCCGGACGAAGTCGTCCATCTCTGTCGTGACGAACAGAACTCTCAAGGAAAACCTCACGGCATCGCTAAGTCTTATAATGCAAGAAAGGTTCCATAGCGGCGCAAGCAACAGATGGAAGTCGAGCGCTCGATTTCAAGCCGCCATGCCCACGGAATGGCTTCCCCGGCCGCACGGCTCACTTTAGGGTCGCGGTGCGACGGCTGCAGCAGTTGGGCCGAAGGGGGTTATATGGATGGCGATAGCTGATGATCATCAGGGCATTTCGACCAAGAGCTTTGCGGGACTGCGGGTACTTGATTTTTCCACCACCATTGCCGGCCCGCATTGCGCCCGCATGCTTGCGGACTTGGGGGCGGAAGTCATCAAGATCGAATCCGACGAAGGCGAGACGATGCGAAACCGTCCTCCGGTCCGCAATGGCTGCAGCACGACTTTCGGCCAGCTCAATGTCGGCAAGAAAAGCCTGGTGCTTGACCTCAAATCGCCTGTGGCCATTGCGGCGGTCCGTCGGCTGGTCGAGGGCTGCGATATCATCGTTGAGAATTTTCGCCCAGGCGTGATGCGTCGCTTGAATCTCGACTACGCTTCGCTGCGCGAGCTCAATGCGGGTTTGATCTACTGTTCGATCTCAGGATACGGCCAGACCGGACCGTCGGCCGAACTGCCGGCCTATGCGCCGGTGATCCATGCCGCCTCGGGCTACGACATGGCGCATCTCTCCTACCAACCCGGGAGATCCCGGCCGGACTATTGCGGCATCTATCATGCCGATGTCCTCACCGGGGTATATGCCTTCGGTGCCATTGCGGCGGCGTTGTATCAGCGCGAGGGCTCCGGAAGCGGACAGCACATCGACGTCTCGATGCTGGAGTCGATGCTGAGCCTGACCTTGAACGAATTGCAGTGGTCGCAATTTCCGGTCACGCAAGGCCAACGGCCGATGTTTGGGCCGGTTGAAACCGCGGATGGGTACGTGATGCTCGCGGTCGCCAGCGAGAAAACCTTTCAGAGCCTGATCAGGGTCATCGGTCATCCCGAGTGGATCGACGATCCGCGCTTTGCGATCTATGCCAACCGCCGCGACAATTGGGCTGAATTGATGATCGGTGTCGAGACCTGGTCGCGCGCGCTCTCGACTGCGCAATGCCTGATCGAATTGAACGGCGTTGGTGTCCCCTGTTCGGCCTATCGCACGGTCGCCGAGGCTTTGAGCGACCCGCAAATCGGGCATCGTGGAGCATTGGCCGAGGTGCAAGATGCCGGCGGTACATTCAAGGTCCTCAATCTGCCGTTCCGGATGTCCGGAGCGGGGGTCTCCGCGGCGAGGCGGATGGCAACGCTCGGCGAGCACACCGTTGAGCTGCTGAAGGAGAGCGGTCTTTCGGAAGATGAAATCGCGGCCTTCTCGGGCGGGCCGCGGGCAGCAGAGCGCCGCTGACGGCAACGGCTTACTACGCGGGTTCGCTCTGGTCTCGACGCTGCCCTGCCATACGTGGCAAGGTGCGCCCGATAAGAAGATCATCGACGGGAGGGAAATGATGAAGAGTTTCAAGGTCGCCGCTTTCAATGCGCCTCTGCAGGAGGTGGACCAGGCGACGCCGCAACCTCAGGGAAAGCAGGTCCTGATCAAGGTCAGGGCAGCCGGCGTCTGCCACAGCGACCTGCACATCTGGGAAGGCGGCTACGATCTCGGTCATGGGCGAAAGCCGCTGTCGCTGAAAGACCGCGGGGTGTCGCTGCCGCGCACGATGGGCCACGAAACCACAGGCGAAGTGCTGGCATTCGGGCCGGACGTCACGGCCGGTGACAAGGGCGATCTCGGGGTCGGCAGTGTCGCGCTGGTCTATCCTTGGCTCGGCTGCGGCACATGCGCGACCTGTCTCGCCGGCGACGAGAACATGTGCCTGAAACCCAATTCGCTCGGCGTCTACTGCGACGGCGGCTACGCCGACCACTTGATGGTGCCGCATCCGCGCTACCTGCTCAGTCTCGATGGCATCGATCCCGTCACCGCGGCGCCCTATGCCTGCTCGGGCGTTACCACCTACAGCGCGCTGAAGAAGGTGGAGGCGGATTTCAACACGCCGATCGTGATTTTCGGCGCCGGCGGTCTTGGTCTGATGGCGCTGTCGCTGCTCAAGGCCATGGGGGGCAAGGGCGCCATCGTCGTCGACATCGACGCCCGCAAGCGTGAGGCCGCCGACCAAGCCGGTGCGCTTGCGACCGTCGACGGCGGCGCGCCCGACGCGCTCGAGCAGCTCATGGCCAAGGCCGGCGGTCCGATCCGCGCGGTGATCGACCTGGTCGGAAACGCGAAAACCGCGCAGCTCGGCTTTGATTGTCTGACCAAGGGCGGCAAGCTCGTGATGGTCGGCCTGTTCGGAGGCGGCGCACCATGGGCGCTGCCGCTGATTCCGATCAAGGCCATCACCATCCAGGGCAGTTATGTCGGCAATCTCAGGGAGACCCGGGAATTGCTCGACCTGGTGCGCGCCAAGAACATCGCTCCTATTCCTGTGACGTCGATGCCGCTTGCCAAGGCCAACCAGGCCTTGCTCGATCTGCAGCAGGGCAGGCTGGTCGGTCGCGCGGTGCTGACGCCGTGAGCTTTCTGGTGGTTTATTGTTGCGAGCAACGTGAGGTTCAAGAGGGCGCCCACGAGGGGCGCCCCTACGCCACGTCTATCCTGTAGAGGCGACCCTTGTGGTCGCCCTCCTTCCGCGCCAATCTTCTTAAGGAAAATTCATGTCTGCCAATGATGCACTCCATATCGCCGTGCTTGCCGGCGACGGTATCGGCCCTGAAGTGATGGCGCCCGCGCTCGAAGTGCTGCGCCAGATCGAAGCAGGATCGGATCTCAAATTTCGCTTCACCGAGGCGCCGGCCGGCGCGAACCACTATGTCGAAACCGGCCGATCGATGCCGGAAAGTACCTTGCGGCTGTGCGAAGAGGCGGATGCGATCCTGCTTGGCGCTTGCGGCCTGCCGTCGGTGCGCTATCCCGACAACACCGAAATCATGCCGCAGGTCGAACTACGGTTTCATTTTGATCTTTATGCGGGCGTCCGGCCGGCACGGCTCATTCCGGGGGTGCCGAGCCCGATCGTCGGCGCCGACCAACGTGGCATCGATCTGGTCGTGATCAGGGAGTCGACCGAAGGCCTGTTCGCCTCGATGGGCAAGGGCGTCGTCACCGATCAAGAAGCCCGCGAGACGCTCGTCATCACGCGCAAGACCTCCGAGCGGCTGTTCGAGTTCTCGTTCCGGCTTGCGGAACGGCGCAAGGCGCGCGGCCGGCCGGGCGCGCTGACCTGCGTCGACAAGGCCAACGTGTTCAAGGCCTTTGCATTCTTCCGCGAGATGTTCGACGAGGCCGCAAAGCGCCATCCGGAGGTCAGGGCCGAGCGCCTTTATGTGGACGCCTGCGCCGCGTTGCTGGTCAAGCGTCCCTGGGATTTCGACGTCATGGTGATGGAGAACATGTTCGGCGACATTCTTTCCGACATGACGGCGGGCCTGATCGGCGGCATGGGAATGGCGCCGTCAGCCGATATCGGCGATCGGCATGCGGTGTTCCAGCCCTGCCACGGCACCGCGCCCGACATCATGGGGCAGGGCAAGGCTAATCCGACCGGAATGATCCTGTCGGCAGCGATGATGCTGGATTGGCTCGCCGACAGACACGGCATCGAGGCCGCTGCCGAGGCCAGCGAGCTCATCGAGCGCGCCGTCGACAAGGTCTATGCCAATGGCATCAAGCCAATGGAATTCGGCGGCCACAACGGCACCGCCGATATCGCAAGGGCAGTGCTGGCAGCCTTGTAGGAAAGGAGCAGGAAAGGCCGGGGTCGAACGCTCTGGGAAAAGCGAAAGCGCGGCCCTTCCTTCAGATGACCTGCGCCTTCCGCAGCCTTTCAATCTCCTCCGGGTCGTAGCCGAGCGCCGCCAAGATCTCCTCGGTGTGTTCGCCGAGTTCCGGCGTCGCCTTGCGCAAGTCGCGGTCGAAGCCCGTGATCTGGTAGGGCTGCGCGACCAGATTGATCTCACCAAGCCGCGGATGCATGACCGGCCTCTGGATACCCAGATGTGCGACCTGCGGATCGGCGAACACTTCCCGGACATTGTAGACCGGTCCGCAGGGCAAGCCGGCTTCGACCATCAGCTCGAACCATTCGCGGCTGGTCTTTTCGCGCAGCGCCCCCGCGATCACAGTATTCAGCGCATCGCGGTTTCGACCGCGCAGAGCCGCCGAGGCAAAGCGCGGATCGATGGCGAGCTTGTGGCGGTCGATCAGCTGGCAGAATTTCTGGAAATTCTGGTCGCTGTCGGCGGCGAGGTTTAGAAAACCGTCGGCGGTCGGATAGAGCCCCATCGGGGTGGCGGTGGGATGGAAGTTGCCTTGCTGCGGCGGCACATTCTGGTCCATCAGCCATCGGGTGGCCTGGAAGTCGAGCAGGTGGATGCCGGCCTCGATCAGCGAGGTCTGCACCCAGCGCCCTTCGCCTGTGGCCTCACGATCCAGCAGCGCGATCAGGATGCCTTGTGCCAGCAATGCGCCTGCCATCATATCGGTGACGGCGACGCCGACGCGCAGCGGCCCATGGCCCGGAAAGCCCGTCACCGACATGATGCCACTCATCCCTTGCGCCACCTGGTCGATGGAGGGCCGCTCGGCATAGGGTCCCGACTGACCGAAGCCGGAGATGCTGCCATAGATGATGCGCGGATTGCGCTTCTTGACCGCTTCGAAATCGACGCCGAGCCGTTGGGCAACGCCGGGCCGCATGTTCTCGACCATCACGTCGGCTTGTTCCGCGAGCCGCATCAGGATATCACGACCTTTGTCGGTCTTCAGGTTGAGCGTGATGGCGCGCTTGTTGCGATGCAGGTTCTGGAAATCCGAGCCGTCACGCTTGCCAAAGAGATCCTGGCGTGCGCCTTCGCCGGCTGGCGGTTCGACCCGGATTACATCGGCGCCCCAGTCCGCCAGAGTGCGTACGCAGGAAGGGCCCGCGCGCGCCAGCGTGAGATCAATCACCTTGAAGCGTGACAGCGGCAGGCGAGGGGAGGGCGCTGGCGTGGGCGTGCCTGATAGGTCGACGGGCTTTTGCATATGCGCTGATCGCTTTTATATTCGGGTGCCGCGGCGATATTTGCGGAAGCGTAACCTGCCTCCGCGTGGTAGATGAGTCACGGATTGCGCCGCCGGTGCGTCCACCCTCATGGCTTACAAAAACTTGACGGCCTTCGCGGCCTGATTGAATGCCGCGACTTCTGTTAAATCCTTTGTATGGGTATCGCCGATATCTGTTCGTGTCTTGGAATCGACCCCCGCGGGGCGAACGGCAAGGATGGCACCCGCGACATTGTCCGGGCCCAGTCCGCCAGCCAGGATGACAGGAGTTCTCACGCTTTCGACGATACTGCGGCTGATACTCCAATCATGGGTAACGCCCAGCGCGCCGATCTGCGTATCGCCCTCGCGGTGACTGTCGAGCAGCAGGAAATCAACTACTCCATCATAACTGCGGGCAATAGCCGCGCTTTCCGGTCCTGTCACCGGTACGCTTCGCATCAGGAGAACCCTCGGAAGCGCTCTTCGCAGTTCGGCGATCTGCGCCGGCTGGAGCAGTTCAGACGAGGCGCCAAGATGGACGATGGCCGGTTCGAGCTGCGTGGCCATCTGTGCGATTAACGCCAAATCCGCGGATAAGAACAGCGCCACCGACTTCGATGATTGCCTTATTGCCGCGATGACGGCAGCAGCCTCGCGCGCCGGGCGCTCTCGCGGAAAGGCACCGGTGCCGACCAGCACTCCTACGTGGTCGACACCCAGGGCGGAAATGGCATCCGCCTCGGCAGGCGTCGATATTTCATAAATCTGGGTCAACATCCGAGCGTCCAGATCCACCCCCTACCGTCCGGTAAATTGCGGCTTGCGCTTTTCCATGAACGCCCGCCGGCCTTCGCGAAAATCCTCGGAGTCCATGCAGGCCGTTCCGATCGCCTTGATCGCGTCCATGTCGCGGGCGCCGGGGTCCTTCAGCACCTGCGCGATGGTGAGCTTGGCGGCCTTGATCGCCAGCGGCGCGTTGTTCGAAATCGTTCGAGCGATCTCGGTGGTCGCATCCCACAGCTCGGCATCGGCTACCACGCGTTCGATGAGGCCGATCCGCAACGCCTCTGTGGCATCGATCCGCATGCCCGTGTACATCAGGAGCCGCGCCCAGGACGGCCCGACCAGCGACACCAGATGCCTGAGGCCGTCATAGCCATAGGCAATGCCGAGTTTGGCGGCGGGGATGCCGAACTGGCTGTTCGCAGCCGCAATGCGAATGTCGGCGAGCATTGCGACCTGCATGCCGCCGCCGAGGCAAAAGCCGCGGATGCAGGCAATGGTCGGCTTAGGGTAATCCGCCAGAAGCACGCGTTGCGCGGCACTGCGTTTTGAATATTCTTCCGAGGCCTCGGCGTTGTGCCGGTTTTTTTCGAACTGGCTGATATCGGCGCCCGAGACGAACGCCTTGTCGCCGGCGCCGACCAGGATCACGACGCGCACGTCGGCGTCGTCGCGCAACTCGGTCAGCGCGTGGCCAAGCCCCTCCCACATGTCAAGCGACATGGCGTTGCGCTTTTCGGGATTGTTGAAGGTGACGACACCGACGCCATCGGCGACGCTTTTGAGGATTTTGCCGTCGGCGAAGGATTTTTCGGTAGCTTTGGGGTCGTCGAGCATGGGCGGCTTTCGCTGAGGGAGTCTGGTGCAGCTGGAATGAAGCATTGGTTGGGTGGTTCGGCAACGGCGCTGCGCTCGCTTTCTCCCTCCTTGCTGCCTTCTAGTGGGGCCTGGTGGGTGCAATGACCACTGTTGCAGCGCCGCAAAAGCCTCGTTCGGTCTTCTCTGGCCTTTGCTAGGCCGCACCAGTCGCTAATGTGGCTGGCGCCGGCCTTTGGCCGATCAATGATCAATGCGCCCCCCGGGGGGAGGAACCATGTCGCTGACCCGACGAGAGCTGATGGCCGGACTTGCCGGCGCTCTGGCCGCGCTGAAGAGCAGGCCAGCTTGGGCTGAAGCGGCCTATCCCAGCCGGACCATCAAGATCATCGTGCCCTATCCGGCGGGCGGCACCACCGACCTTCTGGGCCGCCTGGTGGCCGATCAGCTCAACAGCGGCCTTGGCGCGACCGCGATCGTTGAAAACAAGCCGGGTGCCGCGACCGGCCTCGGTGCGGAACTGGTGGCAAGGTCGCCAGCAGATGGTTACACGCTGCTGATCGCGACCTCGACCACGCTTGCTATCAACAAGGCGCTCTACACGAAGCTGCCCTATGATCCCCTGACGGATTTTACGGCGATCGCGCTGGTCGCCAAGGTGCCGTTCGCGCTGATCATCAATCCGCAGATCCCGGCGCAGACGCTACCCGAATTCATCGCCTACGCCAGGTCGCACCCAGGACTGGCCTTTGGCTCGGCCGGCAACGGCAGCCCGCAGCATCTTGGCGCCGAAATGTTGAGGACGGACGCGGCCATCGAAATCCGCCATGTGCCCTATCGCGGCAGCGTGCCGGCGATGCAGGACGTGATCGCGGGACAAATTCCCTTCATGGTGGTCGATCTCCAGCCCGCGCTACCGCAGATCCGTGCGGGCAAGGTCCGGGTGCTGGGCGTGACCACAATCACGCGCGTCGCAGCCGCGCCTGATATCCCGACGTTGGCCGAAGCCGGCCTTGCTGGATTCGAACTGGTGGCATGGCAGGGCGTCGTCGGCCCAGCGGGCCTGCCGCGCGGGATTGTTGACGAATTGGCGGGACAGATCGGAAAGCTGGTTGCCAACCCAGCAACGCGCGACACGCTCACGATGATGGCTCTGGAGCCGCTGGCCCCATCGACGCCGGACAGTTTTACGGCCTTCATCCAGAGCGAAGTCGGTCGCTGGGCTCAAATCGTCAAGAACTCTGGAGCCGAGATCGATTGATGGGCGAATTGGCGTTTACTGAAGTACTGATTGTTGGCGCCGGACCGGTCGGGTTGACGCTCGCGATCGACCTCGCCTGGCGCAACGTCGATGTTGCGGTTGTAGAAATGCGCCCCCGCGCAGCACCTCCCGAACCAAAATGCAACCACGTCGCCGCTCGTACCATGGAGATCTTCCGGCGGCTTGGACTTTCGGAAAAGGTGCGCAACGCCGGCTTGCCCGCGGACTATCCCCACGACATCAGTTATCGCACGACCTTTACCGGGCAGGAATTGACGCGCATTGCGATTCCTTGCCGCCGCGATCGTTTCACGCGAACGGATGGGCCGGACGGCAACTGGCCGACGCCTGAGCCCCCGCACCGCATCAACCAGATCTTTCTCGAACCGATCCTGTTCGAGCACGCCGCCGCCCAGCCGCGCATCCGCATCTTCAACCGGACCTCGGTCGAAGAGGTGGTGGTGGAAGATACCGGCGCCAGCGTGACGCTGCGCGATCTCGACACCGGTGCCATCAGGTGTTTGAGCTGCCGCTACCTGATCGGCTGCGACGGCGCCCGCTCCGTCGTCCGCAAAGCCATCGGGGCCGAACTGACCGGCGATGCCGTTTTGCAAAGGGTGCAGTCGACCTATATCCGCGCGCCTGACCTGATCGATCGCCAGCGCTGCGAACGCGCCTGGGGCACCGGCGTCATCAACCCCCGGCGCGCCGGCATGGTCTATGCGATCGATGGCCGCGAGCGCTGGCTGGTGCATAATTATATGAAGCCCGGCGAGTGGGATTTCGACCAGGTCGACCGCGACGCCTCAATCCGAACCATCCTCGGTGTCGGAGCTGACTTCGCCTATGACATCATCTCCAGGGAGGATTGGGTCGGCCGCCGGCTAATCGCGGACAGGTTTCGCGACCGCTCCGTCTTCATCGCTGGCGATGCCGCCCATATTTGGGTGCCCTATGCCGGCTACGGCATGAACGCCGGAATTGCCGACGCCATGAACCTGTCCTGGTTGTTGGCCGCTCACCTCAACGGCTGGGCGCCGGCTTCTATTCTCGATGCCTATGAGGCCGAGCGCTGGCCGATTACTAGCCAGGTCTCGCGGTTCGCGATGGCGCATGCCGAGGCCGAGATCCGCCGGCGTGGCGAGATACCCGCTGAGATCGAGGATCCGGGGCCGCGCGGCGAGCTGGCACGGCGACAGGTCGGGCAGCTCACCTACGAGATCAACGTCCGGCAATATGCCTGCGCCGGGCTCAACTTCGGTACCTACTATGATCGCTCGCCGATCATCGTTTACGACGGATCGGAACATCCGGCCTACACCATGGACCGCTATGTGCCCTCTGATGTCCCGGGCTGCCGCACGCCGCATCTGTGGTACGGGGACGGTCGCTCGCTCTACGATGCGATGGGGCCGGAATTTACGCTGCTAAGGTTCGATCGCGCGGTCGATGTGAAGGCACTCGAAGCTGCGGCTCACAGCAGGGGAGTACCGCTGAAGGTGCTGGACATAGACATGCCTCGGACCGCCACTTTCTATGGCGGCGGACTGGTATTATCGCGGCCGGACCAGCATGTGGCCTGGCGCGGCGGCAGTTTGCCGACGGATCCGCTTGCGTTGATCGATCATGTCCGCGGCGCTGCAAGCTAGGCCGTGATCGGTCAAATGCTCTCAATCGATGCCTAAGCCTCGTTCGCGGCGATCGATTCCATCAAGGAGACCAACTGGCGTTGCACGGTCTGGTCCTTGATCTTGCTATAGGCCCGCAACAGTCTCAAACTAAAAGCGCTGTCCAGGAATAGCAGGCTTTCGACTTCCCGAGCCTTGCCGTCGCCGTCATAGAAGAATGTGACGGGCACATCGAGCGCCGTGGCGATCTGCTGAAGACGGGCTGCGCCGACGCGGTTGACGCCCTTCTCATATTTCTGAACCTGCTGGAAGCTGACGCCAAGTTTCTCGCCGAGCTCGGCCTGGGAGATACGTTGCTCCACACGCCTCAGCCGAATGCGTTTCCCGAGTTCAATGTCGGGCTTGCCGGCACTGCGTTGCTTCATTCGTTTTGCCGTTGACTTGTTCATTCTGGTTTTACCGTCCTTCAATCAAGAAGCCCCCGAAAGGTGGGTCAGGGGTTCGCCCATATATACCGCTTTAAATTCGCTGGGATGGACGAATTCGTCCTTGAACCACGGGAATTTTGCGGGATTGAAGCTCTCTATCAGCCAGTCGATCATGTGCCGTACGCGCGGGATACGACCGCTGCTCGGATGATAGGAGAGCCAAATATCGATTGGCCGATGCAGTTCGATGTCCAGCGGGACGAGGTTGGCCCCCAACGCGCAGGCATAAGTTGGAAACACGCCGATGCCGGCCCCCCTGGCGACGGCCCAATAGTTCGCGCTGCTGATATTGGTTTTGATCACCAGCAGATCGCGCGGGGAACAGCCGGGAAACAACCGCTCCAATGTCTCCTTCACAGGAGTCTGGTCCGCGACCTGCAGAAGAACCATCCGGTGCTTGCGCAATTCGTCCGTGGTCCGCGGGGCGCCGTACGTCTCGATGTATTTTGGGCTTGCGAACAACATTAGATGCATCCGGCCGAGCCGGACGAGTTTGAGGTCGAGATCTTCGGGTCGCGACAGACGAACAGCCACGTCGGCATCCTGCCGGGATACGTCGGTGAAAGGCATTGAACAACGGAGATCGACGCGTATTTTCGGGAACAATTGCTGGAAATCGACTAGGCGAGGAGCCAGCCAGAATGTTCCCAAACCCTCCGTGACGGCGACCCGGACTTCGCCCGAGAGTGACTTGGCGACGAAATCGCCGGCACGCAGCAAGTCGAACGAAGCGGCTTCCATGCGTTCGACGGCCGAAACAACCAGCGAGCCTTCCTCGGTCAAGCGGGTACCTTGGACGTCCCGCGTCAACAGGGTCGCCCCTATTTGCCGTTCAAAATCATCAATGCGCCGGCGAACGACGTTGGTGGACAGGTCGAGACGCTCCGCCGCGGACCTGAAGCTTCCGCAGCGGACGACCTCCAGGAAGACCCTGGCGGCGTCCCAATCGGAGAGACCTCCGAGGGAGACCTTATTGCGTTCCGCCTGAGGAACGCCCCTGTCCAGCAAGAGATGCATACAAATTCCTTTTCGTATGATAAGTTGCCAGAATAATTAGCGGGCTACAACTATGGCGGGTCTATGACCGCGCCTTTCGTTGTTAATGATTACTATTAGCCCTGGTTGCATCATTCCTGTCCGGCACGCGTACTCTTACGGTCCGGATCTCCACTCTCCGGTGATTAACCGAAAAAGCGGCCCTCTACCTTCAGATGCAAGCCCTCGGACATGCGCGAATCGTCAAGGGCTCCGATCGAAGAGTACGTATATACGCGGCCGGGATCGTTAGCGAAGCCATTTCTAATCAAAGCCCGGGCCAGCTTAGCATTTTTTGCTGGCGATGCCTGGATTTGTCCACTGCTGGACTGTTGCCGAAAGGCTAAGGTCAATTCTGGGCAGGACCAATTTACCAGCGGCATGCCTTCGCCCGGCCCAACGAATTCCCTGTCTGCTGATGGACCGTCTGCTCGAATGACCGGGGGATTTGAGCCATGCCCACAGGGCGAAATAGTATTCGAGCACAAAAGCTGGTCGTGCTACGCTTGCGTATCCTTGGTGGCGTTGGTACCCCGAGGCTAGGGCGGCATCGTATTCGCTGGGTCAGTCGCGGCTCCGACGGCCTGTCGGCCACGATAGCCATCATGCCGTTTCGGAGAGATCCGGAATCCAGGGGGAAGTATTCTGGAACGGCGGACTGGATAGTAAAGGCTTCACCTCGCAAGTTCGGTGGCGGAAAATGCTGGCATCAGATACAGATGAAAGATTGCTTTCGGTTCTCTCAGCGCTGGAGGAGTGCCGTGCGGCCCTTATCGGGGGCGGCGACCGGGAGACCGCGCTGGTGTTGTCCGTCGCCATCCTCGAGCTTCGGATGAAGATCAATCGCATCGCCGATTCCGAACTGAAGGCGCTGTGTGACGCCATGGTGCCGGAGGATGCGCCGGCGAGACCGCAATATGCCAAGCCGCAGGGGCAGCGCTCGCGTCCCCAGTTGAAACTAGTCAAGTAGCAAAAGCCCTCCTGTTGCGGGCACCCCTCCCGGTTCCGCCGCTGTATTGTTGATCCAGTCGGCGCTATCGCACGTCCGGCGGGTTGAAATCACGGTTATTGCCCGCCGCGCCACGGCCGAACCACGGTTGCGCATTCCCGCCCATCCGCTAAATGACTTGGTAGTCGGCGCCCCGTTCTTCGGTCGGATTGGCCATGGCGCCGGGCGGTCGATCGAGTGACGATAGTGATGAATTCATGATCCGCGATGTCTCGATTCCAGCGGCGCTGATTGCCGGCCTCGTCAGCTTCCTTTCGCCATGCGTACTGCCCCTGGTGCCTCCCTATTTGATTTACCTCACGGGTGCGACCATCGAGCACGTCGCCAATGAGGAGAGCGTATCCTCCTCCAAGCGCGCAGTCATGATTTCGGCGGTGCTGTTCGTGCTTGGCTTTTCCACCGTGTTCGTGGCGCTTGGCGCCAGCGCCTCGCTGATCGGCGGCCTGATCCGGGAGTGGTCGGCGGAGCTTTCGATTGTCGCCGGTATTGTCATCATCATCATGGGCCTGCATTTCCTGGGGCTGACGCGGATCGGTCTATTGATGCGGGAAGGCCGGCTACCAATCCCAAAGCCCGTCGGGTTGTGGGGGGCTTATGTGATGGGTTTGGCGTTTGCGTTCGGCTGGACGCCCTGCATCGGCCCGATCCTGGCGGCGATCCTGTCGGTGGCCGCGGCCGAGGCCACGGTTGCGAGGGGGGCGGGTCTGCTGGCGGTCTATTCCGCCGGTCTCGGGATTCCTTTCCTGATCGCAGCTCTGATGGTCGAACAGTTCTCGTCGCTGTTTTCGCGCATGAAGCAGCACCTCGCCAGTGTCGAGCGGGCAATGGGCGTGCTGATGGTGATCACCGGCGTCGGCTTTCTGACCGGCGCCGTATCCAGCGTCAGCATCTGGTTGCTGGAGACATTTCCCTCGCTGCAGAATTTCGGTTAGGGCGGACTTAAGGGTCGAACCTATCCCGCGCGAATTAGTTCTTCCGGCATGAAAAGAGTCTTGATTTCGGGGGCAGGGATCGCCGGACCAACGCTCGGCTTCTGGCTGAAAGCCGCGGGCTTCGAGCCAACGCTGATCGAGCGCGCGCCAGCGCTACGCCGCGGCGGTTATGTGATCGACTTCTGGGGGCTTGGATACGACATTGCCGAGCGGATGGGGCTGATCGCCGGCATCAATCGAGTCGGCTACAAAGTGCGGGAATTGAGGATCGTGAACGATCGCGGCCGGCGCGTGGCAGGCTTTGGGACCGGACTGTTCACGGAGTTGACCGGCGGCCGTTATGTGACAGTCCCCCGAAGCGAGCTTTCCCGCTTGCTGCTCGAAAAGGTTGAGGACCGCGCCGAGGCCATTTTCGGCGAGGAGATTGTTTCTATTGAGCAGCAGTCCGACGGCGTGCGGGTTCAGCTGATGCACTCAGGCGAGCGTCGGTTCGATCTCGTGATCGGCGCCGACGGCCTGCATTCCAGAGTTCGCGAACTTGCCTTCGGGCCGCAGCAGCGCTTCGAGAAGGACATAGGTTACATCGTGGCCGCGCTTGAAGTCAGCGGTTACCGCCCACGCGATGAAGATGTATATCTGATGTATGGACAGCCCGGACGGATGGTCGGGCGCTTTGCGTTACGCGATGACCGAACGCTGGTCTTGTTCGTGTTTGCCGCGGACGGCAATTCGCTGCCTTCGACGCTCGATCAGCAGAAGTTGATTTTGCGCAGAAAATATGCGGCCGGCGGGTGGGAATGCCCGTCGATCCTGGCAGAATTGGATCGTGCAACCGAGCTCTATTTCGACCGCGTCAGCCAGATCAGGATGTCAAGCTGGTCGCAGGGACGCATCGCTCTCATCGGGGATGCCGCTTTCTGCGTATCCCTGCTGGCCGGACAAGGTTCGGCATTGGCGATGATCTCGGCCTATGTGCTGGCGGGCGAGCTCGCCGCTGCGCGCGGAGGATATCAGCAGGCTTTCAGCAACTATGATGCCCGCTTGCGCCCTTTCATTGAAACCAAGCAGCGAGGCGCCGAACGCTTCGCCGGTGCCTTTGCGCCGAAGACCCCGTGGGGTCTGAGCTTTCGTAATCAAGTGATAAGGGCATTTGGGATTCCCGGGCTGGCCAGGCTTGCCGTTGGCAGGGAGATCATCGACAGCCTGCGGCTTCCCGAATATGATTTGCCATCATTCAATTGAATAACGCCAGCGTGCACCAGGGACCGATGAGCGGTGCGTTGCCGGCAATGACACCATCGCAAACCAAGAGCATCGATCGCAAACAACACCGCGCGCTCAAACTGGACAGAAATAAGTCGTCATTCCTGGTCGACCTCTTTTTCTCGGCCCGCTTGGCGGGCCGCAGTAGGCGCGCCTACAGGTTGCTGTCGGTAATCCCCGCGTAGACCATGGTGCGCAATTCACGGCGGATCGGATAAGCGCTCGACGGCAGCACCTGGGTCATGAAAATGGCGGCCAGTTCTTCCGCCGGATCGATCCAGAACGAGGTTGACGCCGCGCCTCCCCAGGAATATTCGCCCCGGCTTCCCGGGATCAGGGTCTGGGCGGGGTTCATCGTAACGGAGAAGCCAAGACCGAAGCCGATCCCGTTATAAGTGGCCTCGCTGAACAACGACCGCGACATTTCCGGCAGGTCGCGGCCGCCAGGCAAGTGATTTGTCGTCATCAGCGCCAGCGTCTTCGGACCGATCAGCCTGACACCGCCGAGTTCGCCGCCATTGAGCAGCGCGCGGCAGAAGGTGAGATAGTCGGCCGCGGTCGAACACAGCCCGCCACCGCCGGAAATGAACGATGGCGGGGTGAGAAACGAACTGGTGGTCGGATCGTCCTGCAGCGTCAGGCCGTCCTTGCGTTCGCCGGCGCCGCCAGCATGGAAGGTCATGCCACCCTGCGGATCGGCCGAGTAACAGGCCGCGAAACGATGGGCCTTGTCGGCGCTTACGAAAAAGTCGGTGTCGTGCATTTGCAGCGGATCAAGGATGCGTTCCCTGAGGAACTGTTCGAATGGCTTGCCACTGATCTTGCCGACTAGATATCCGATGACATCGGTGGAAACCGAGTAGTTCCAGGCCTCGCCGGGCGAAAATTCCAGCGGAAGCTTGGCCAAGTCCTCGACCATCGATTGCAGCGTTCCTGATTTCTCGACCGCGCCGATCTTCAATTCGCGATAGGCGGCGTCGACGTTGGAGCGCTGCTGGAATCCGTAAGTCAGGCCCGAGGTGTGGCGCAACAGGTCCACGATCAGCATCGGCCGCGACGGCGGCTTGGTGAGGAATGCGGGCCAGATGCCAGCCTGGAAAACGCCGAGGTTTTTCCACTCCGGGATGTATTTATGAACGGGCTCGTCGAGCGCGACGCGGCCTTCCTCGAGCAGCATCATGAAGGCCACGCTGGTGATCGGTTTGGTCATCGAATAGATGCGGAAAATGGTGTCATCCCGCATCGGCACCTTGCGCTCGACGTCGGCGTAGCCCTGCACCGCGCTATGAACGACCTTGCCGCGGCGATAGACGATGACCTGTGTTCCCGGAAACCGGCCCGCATCGATGTAACGTCGCCTGATGTGTGCTTCCAGGCGGTCAAAGGCTTGCTTGGACATGCCGGCGGACTCGGGCGAGGCGGGGGTTGGGGCTAACATCTGGACTATCCTTCCGGAGCGTTCGCGAGGATCGGTTGATAGCCCAGAATCGGGCCACGTTCCACTCGCTGCGCGTCAGGGCGCAGGCGCTGCCGACCGCGCCAAGCCGAAGTCGCGCTTGTGGCTTCGGTCGTCATCCAAAGCGAGCACGCTGCGGCCTTCCGGTTCTACAGGTGCTACTGCCCTGGAATACGCGGCCGCCAAAGTCGAGCCGGGCGACGACGACTGTTTACGATTTCGAGGTTAGTGACCTCATGCCGAGAGGCCGAGGTTTTGAATGAGCAAGCGCGCGCGTCCCGCCTGCGTATTTCTTGTGCGGCGCACAATAATTGAGCGAATCGCAAAATTAAGATGCGCGAAACGACCCCGCCGAGGTGCCGATCCTATTCAATAACCCAATGTATTATATAGAATTCTGGCGTCTTAGCGGCTTGGCACGAAGCTTGAATGGTTTGTTGCTGACGCCATTGATGCCGTCCCTTGAATCAATCTGAATTTTGACAACGCCAGACTGGGGCCTCCCCAGAACGCGACGCCGTCTCTTAGCTCTCGCGGCGCGTGATCCCCGGTTACAGCTGAAAGGAACTATCGAATGCCCACGCACGGCCCGAGTTGGATTTCAGAATGGAACCCAGAGGATGAGACGTTCTGGAATTCCAAGGGCAAATTCATCGCCCGACGCAATCTCATCTGGTCGATTGTCGCGGAGCATGTCGGGTTTTCCGTCTGGCTGATCTGGAGCATCGTCGCAACCAAGTTGCCGCAAGCCGGCTTCCACTACACCACCGATCAACTGTTTCAGCTGGTGGCGGTGCCCGGATTGATCGGCTCACTGATGCGATTTCCCTACACCTTCGCGGTCACAACGTTCGGTGGCAGGAACTGGACGATCTTCAGCGCCTCGGTCCTGTTCATCCCGACGCTGGGGCTCGCCTATTTTGTGAGCGAGCCCACGACGCCGTTCTGGCTGATGCTGCTGGTCGCTTCCACGGCGGGCCTTGGCGGCGGCAACTTCGCCTCCAGCATGGCCAACATCTCGTTCTTCTATCCCGACCGCATGAAGGGCTGGGCGCTTGGCTTGAACGCCGCCGGTGGCAATATCGGCGTCAGTAGCGTCCAATTGCTGACGCCTATTCTGATGGGAGTTGGCCTTTTCAGCCTCTACCAAGCCACGCCGACCTCGGAAGGGATCTATCTTCAAAATGCTGGACTGATGTGGATCCTGCCGCTGGTGGTTGCGGTCTGCGGCGCGATCTTCTTTATGAACAATCTGACCTCGGCCAAGTCCAGCTTCAAGAACCAGCTCGCCATCATCGGACGCAAGCATACCTGGATCATGGCCTTTATCTACGTCGGGACGTTCGGCTCCTTCATCGGTTATTCGGCCGCGTTTCCCCTGCTGATCAAGACGCAGTTCCCTGCGGTCACGGTGGCCATTGCTTTCCTTGGGCCGCTGGTGGGGTCGCTGTCGCGTCCATTGGGCGGTCTGATTGCCGACAAGATCGGCGGTGCGATCGTGACCTTCTGGAACTTTCTGGCGATGGGCGCTGCGACGATCGGCGTCTTGTACTTCGTGGGCACCAAGGACTTCACGGGATTCCTGGCGATGTTCCTTTTGCTTTTCATCACGACCGGCATCGGCAACGGCTCGACCTACCGGATGATCCCGTCGATTTTTCGCGCGGAGAACCTTCGGAAAGCAAGGGGCACCGGCGATGCCGGCCGGGCGCTTGCCTTGAAGACTGCCAGCATCGAAAGCGGCGCCGCCCTCGGATTTATCGGCGCGATCGGCGCTTGCGGCGGCTACCTGATCCCGAGCGGCTTCGGCAAGTCGATCGCCATAACCGGTGGTCCACAGTTGGCGCTGGAAATCTATCTGGCGTTCTATGCAGCCTGCCTGGCACTGACCTGGTGGTACTACCTGCGCAGGAGCCCTGCAGCTTCGAGCGTAGCGAGCTTCGCCGAAGCGCGCGTGTGAACAGAATGACCATTGTCCCTCTCACCCCTGGTGATCTCCGCGGGGACGGGCGTTGATCCGAGAAGCTACCGGTTGGACCGGTAGCGGAGACGGAAAGGCGGGACCGAAGCAAACAGGAGCCCATCATGACAGAAGACCAAGTCAAACTCGTGCAGCAGAGCTTCGCCAAGGTCGCCCCAATCTCGGAGACGGCGGCGCTCCTGTTCTACGACCGACTGTTCGAGATTGCCCCTTCGGTCAGGTCGATGTTTCCCGGTGACATGACGGAACAGCGCAGGAAGTTGATGGCGATGCTGACCGCAGTGGTTAACGGCCTTAACAACCTCGAATCGATTTTGCCGGCCGCGAGCGCACTGGCAACGCGCCACGTCAGCTACGGCGCGAAGGCCGAGCATTATCCCGTGGTCGGCGCGGCGCTGCTGTGGACCCTGGAGAAGGGACTTGGCGAGGCCTGGACCAAGGAGGTCGCGGACGCCTGGACCGCGGCCTACGCGACGCTGTCCAGCTACATGATCGTGCAAGCCTATGGCCACCCTCAAGCCGCCGAGTAGGAACTCAAGCCGTGAGTGAACCGCTGGTCGTCGTCGGCAATGGCATGGCTGCCGCGCGCCTGGTCGATGAACTGGCAAAAATCGCGCTCGGGCGCTACGCGATCGCCGTGATCGGCGACGAGCCGCGGCTCGCCTACAACCGCGTGCTGTTGTCTTCGGTGCTGGCGGGCGAAACCGCCTCGCATGAGATCGAGCTGAAGCCGGCCAAGTGGTGGCGCGACCGCGGCGTTACCGTGAAATATGGCAGTGCGGCCAGCGAAATCGATATTGGCCGCCGCGAGCTCAAGATCGCCGGTCACGAAAGCATCGCCTTCTCCAGGCTGGTGCTGGCCACCGGCTCGACGCCGCTGCGGCTCAACGTGCCCGGGGCGGATCTTGCCGGCGTGCACACGTTCCGCGACAGCCGCGACGCCGATCTTCTGCTGGCGTTGGCCGCGCAGAAGAAACGCGTCGTCGTGGTCGGCGGCGGATTGCTCGGGCTGGAAGCGGCTTACGGCCTTGCCAAGGCGGGCGCGCCGGTGACGCTCGTTCATCTGATGGACCGGTTGATGGAACGTCAGCTCGATGCCCCGGCGGCGGAGCTGTTGAGAATTCTGGTCGAACGCAAGGGCATCAAGATCCTGCTCAATGCCAATACCGCTGGGATTATTGGCGACGCCCGCGTTGAAGCCGTCGAGCTGGCAGACGGACGCCGCATCGCCGCCGATGCGGTGATTTTCGCCGCCGGCATCCGGCCTCATGTCGGGCTGGCGAAGGACGCCGGTATTGACGTCAACCGTGGCATCGTCGTGGATGACCATCTGCAGACCAGCGCACCGAACATCTTCGCGCTGGGTGAATGCGCCGAGCACCGCGGCCTCTGTTACGGCCTAGTCGAACCGGCCTACGAGCAGGCGCAGGTGCTGGCAAAGCATCTCGCCGGGCGAGCCGCCAGCTACCTGGGCAGTGTGGTCGCGACCAACCTCAAGGTTTCCGGCGTGAGCGTATTTTCCGCCGGCGATTTCCTGGGTGTGGATGGCTGCGAAGCCATCGTGCATTCGGATGTCAGGCACGGCTTCTATAAGAAGCTTGTGATATCGGACGGCCGGCTTGCGGGCGCGGTCCTGGTCGGGGACGTCGGCGATGCGCTGTGGTATCTCGAACTCATCCGTGGCCGGCAGCCGATCGCGCGCATTCGCCGCGATATGATGTTTGGCCGTTCGCTTGCGATTCCGTCGGAGGCGGCGTGATGAGCACTGGACCATTCAAATGACGGCCGTCGATCCCCTGCCGGGTGCCACGCGCACGACCTGTCCCTATTGTGGGGTCGGCTGCGGCGTCCTGGCAACGCCCGACGGCAGCGGGGGGGCGGGGATCGCGGGCGATCGCGAGCATCCTGCGAATTTCGGACGGTTGTGCTCGAAAGGCTCGGCGCTCGGCGAAACCCTGGGTCTGCAGGACCGGCTGCTCTATCCGATGATCCGCTGCGACACGGGCACCATGGAGCGGGTGGCCTGGAGCGATGCGCTCGACCACCTCGCGCATCGCTTCGCGCATATCATCAAGCGGGACGGTCCTGGGGCGGTTGCCTTTTATCTCTCCGGGCAACTTTTGACCGAGGATTATTACGTCGCCAACAAGCTGATGAAGGGGTTTGTCGGCAGCGCCAATGTCGATACCAATTCGCGCCTCTGCATGGCCTCTTCCGTCGCCGGCCACCGCCGCGCCTTCGGCGCCGATACCGTGCCGGGCTGCTATGAGGATCTCGACCAGGCCGATCTTCTGGTGCTGGTCGGCTCGAACGCGGCGTGGTGCCATCCGGTTCTGTTTCAGCGTATGTTGGCCAACAAGCAGCAACGCGGCGCGCGCATCGTGGTGATCGACCCGCGCCGGACCGACAGTGCCGGCGACGCCGATCTGTTCCTCGGACTGAAGCCCGGCACCGACACCGCGTTGTTCAGCGGGTTGCTGGTACATTTGGCCGATAGCGAGGCACTGGATGCAGGCTACATTGAACGCCACACCACCGGCTTCGACGAGGCGCTGACGCGGGCGCGAAGCATCGCCGGCAGCGTCGCCGCGACCGCGCTGGCGACCGGACTCGCCGAGCCCGAGGTCGCTGAATTCTTCCAGCTGTTCCGCGCGACGCCCCGCGTCGTTACGCTGTATTCGCAAGGCGTCAACCAGTCGGCGCAGGGCACCGACAAGGTCAATGCCATCATCAATTGCCACCTCGCCACGGGCCGAATCGGCACGCTTGGCGCGGCGCCGTTTTCCCTGACCGGTCAGCCCAATGCGATGGGCGGCCGCGAGGTCGGCGGGCTTGCCAACCAGCTCGCTGCGCACATGGCGTTCACGCCGCCCGACATCGACCGGGTGCGGCGGTTCTGGAAGGCGCCGCGGATCGCGACCCATGAAGGGCTGAAGGCGGTCCAGATGTTCGAGGCGATCGGACGCGGCGAGATCAAGGCCTTGTGGGTCATGGGCACCAATCCGGTGGTGTCGCTGCCCGATGCCGACGCCGTGCGCGCAGGATTGAAAAAGCTCGAACTGTTCGTGATCTCGGAGAATGTGCGTTCCAACGACACCGTCAATGCCGGCCCGCACGTGCTGCTGCCGGCGCAGGCCTGGGGCGAGAAATCCGGCACCGTGACCAATTCGGAGCGGCGGATCTCGCGGCAGCGCGCGTTCCTGACTCCACCGGGAGAATGCAAGCCGGACTGGTGGATTGTCGGCGAGGTTGCGAAAAGGCTGGGTTTTGCGGCGGCCTTCAACTTCAATTCGGCGGCGGAGGTCTTCCGCGAGCACGCCGCGCTGTCGGCGTTTGAAAACAGCGGGAACCGCGATTTCGATATCGGCGCGCTGAAGTCACTGTCGGACGAGGCGTTCGATGCGATGGCGCCGGTGCTGTGGCCGATGCGCGAAGGCGCAGAACCGCAACCGCGGTTTTTCGGCGACGGCGGATTTTTCGCGCCCGATCACAAAGCCCGCTTTGTAGCGCCGGCCATTCCAGCCCTGCGCACGGAGACGACGGCCGCCCGGCCGCTGCGGCTCAACACCGGCCGCATCCGGGATCAATGGCATACCATGACCCGCACCGGCATGAGCCCGCGGCTAGGCCAGCATTTGCCGGAGCCGTTCGTCGAGATTCACCCCCACGATGCCGCCAGGACGGGGGTGGCCGACGGCGGCTTCGCACGCGTCGTGACCGACTACGGACAATGCATTCTCAAGGTCGTGGTCAGCGAGCGGCAGCAGCGCGGCATGCTGTTTGCGCCGATCCACTGGAGCGGCGAGACGGCGTCGTCCGCGCGGGTCGGCGCGCTGGTGGCGCCATTCACCGATCCGTTTTCCGGCCAGCCCGAGAACAAGGCGACGCCGGCGTCGATCGTTCCTTACGAATATGTTTTCCGGGGTTTTGTGCTGTCGCGGACACCGCTCGCACTGCCTGACCACGCCTGGTGGACGCGGGTGGCGGTCTCCGGCGGCTTCGGCTATCTGTTTGCCGACAATGCCGATCTCGCGGGATGGCAATCCTGGCTACAGCGGTTTTCCGGAGGCGATCTGGCCGAATATCGGGACTTTGCCGGCGGCATCTACCGCGCCGCCTCGTTTGTCCAGGACCGCGTCGAAACCTGTCTGTTCGTCGGTCCCGCGCGCGACGCCGGCGATTGGAATGTCGTCAAGACCCTGTTTGCGGCGGATGCGCTCAGCAACGATGCGCGGCGTATGTTGCTGTCGGGCAAGTCAATGGACGGGCTGGCAAGCGCAGGCCCCATCGTCTGCGCCTGTTTTGGCGTCGGCCGAACCACGATTCTCGCAGCCGTCGCTGGCGGTGCGCGCAGCGCTGCGGAGATCGGCGCGCAGTTGAAGGCCGGCACCAATTGCGGTTCGTGCATCCCCGAGATGAAACGGCTGATTGCCCAGGTCCAGCCCGCCGCGCCGGCCGATCAGCAACCCAAGCCGGCTGTTGCAGTGCGTTGAGCTCGTTGCCCGAAGGGTAACAAGCTCGAAATGGCTTTGATACCAATATGTTACACAGGTGTTGCGGTCGCGGTCGACGAGGCCGTCAATAGTGGCGTCATACTGGCGCAGTCCGTCGTTGCGAAGGTGGTGCCTTGTCGCAGTATCATTCGGGCGATCGCGACTTAATACACTGGAAACTTCATGACGTACGCACGCATTTCTACCGATCCGGCCGTCATGATGGGCAAGCCTTGCGTCCGTGGCACGCGCGTCACCGTGGAGCTGATCTTGCGCAAGTTGGGCGCCGGACGTTCATTTGCCGATCTACTTGAAGCCTACCCAAAACTGACCGAAGATGACCTCCGCGCGGCGTTGGCCTTTGCGGCCGACTACATGCAGCATGAGACCGTTCTCGCCGCCGAGTGATGCGCTTTCTTGCCGACGAGAACGTGTCGCGCCTCGTTACCGAGTTGCTTCGATTGAGCGGTTTCGACGTGACATCGATCGGCGAAACCAAATCAGGCGCCTCGGATAAAGATGTGCTTGAGGCGGCCGCTGCGGGAGATTGCATCCTGATCACGGAGGATCGCGCTTTCGGCGAACTCGTCATTCGCCAGCAACTGGGCGTGCGTGGCATGATCCTGCTGGAGCTGGATCGCCTCTCGGACGTAGCGGAAGCTGATGCCGTCGCCGAGGCCATGCCGACAAGCTCCTGGGCAACCTCGTTGGCATCGAGCCCGGACGGATCCGCATCCGGCCTCTGCAGCGGTAATCAGGTTGAGGAAGACGCGATCCCACATGTTGCAAAATGAAAGAGGCCGCCAATCGAGGCGGCCTCTGGTCGGGCGAGGGGCCCATGACGAACTTTCAACCCGCCAATGGATTCGGGCGCATCTGTACTTTGAACACTTTCGGCATCGCGCCCTTGCCGCCTTCGCTGTGGAAATTGGCGCGCGTGCCCGAGGTGGTCCACAGGCCACGGCCTTTCCAGCCGGCGTTGGCGTCGTCAATTCGGCCGTCGACGTCCTTGCTGAAAAAGCCCATCGGGTAGGGGATATGGATGTCGACGAATTGGCCGTCGACCAGAGCCAGCAAAGATTCGCTGCCGTTTGCCGATGCGATCGGCACATTGGCGCCGAGGCCGAGCGTATTATAACGATCGACCCAGACATAATAAGCGTGGTTGGCGCTGCCTTTATCACTCACGCCCTTGAATTGCGGTCCGGGAAACCGATACAGCGTCCAGCCCTCGAAACACTGCTTGCCGGTCGCGGCCTCCGGCCCGGACAGCGGCGACTTGCATTTGGATCGATCGAAGCTGGCAAGATGTCCGCTGGACAGAACCGTCCAGGCGACACCGTTCAGATCGACATCCACGCCGCGGGTGCCGAAGGCGCCCTCGGGCGGCTGGAAGATCTCGGAGACTGCCGTTTTGGTCGGATCGCTGCCCGGAATCAATCGGATGAGAAAGCTCGGCTGCGCGATCCGGGAGAAGCCCGGTCCCATCGACTGGCCCCAGATCACGTCACCCCTCGGGCTCGGCATCACACCGTAGAATGCCGCCTTGACCCATTTATCCTTGTTGTGGTCGGTGGGTTGATCAGCCGCGACGTAGGGCTCGCGTTTGCCGGAACCGGTGACGTTGGCAATGATCGGTGTCCAGCCCTGCGCGGCGACCTCGTCGCCGGTTAAGTCGAATTGTCGGGTGTTCAGCCAGCCGGCAACGCCGCTATAGGGCTGTCCCGCGCTCAGCCAAAGCGTGTCGTCGGCATCGCGGGCAAAGGACAGATGCTGCGTGCTGAAACAGGTATTGATGAGGGTCCATTTGTCGGTCTTCGGATCGTACACCGAAAGCTGTCGGGCGGATTCGGCGAGCGGCGCCACGGTCGCGGAAGGCAGCTCCGAGCCGGCCTTGCAATAGGCCGGATTGGCAGCCGGTCGGATGCGGGCCGTGAACCACACCCGGCCCTTGCCGTCCATCATGGGATTGTGAATGCTGGTGTGACTATCCCAGATCGACTCATCGCCCCAGAACACCGACGTGCCCTTCGGGTCATCCTGGGTGGTCGGCGTCGCAGGGTCCCGATAGGGATGCTTGATGAGCTTTGCGGTGTGGTGAATGGGGTCCAGCACGGGGACGAAGTCTGAACTCTCTTCCGGTGAACCGTAGATCGGGCCGTTGGCGTTGACGGTTGGATCGCGCTTGTCGGTCGATATCGCGTCATGCAGATACATCTTCGGCGTGCCCCAATCCCAGGCACTGATGACCACATTGCGCTCGACGCCCTGAGGACGCTCCGGCTTGTCGAACGGCAGTTCACCCGCCGCGATGCGGTCGGTCCAATCCGCATACATGCGATAACCCCGGTCCGGCCCCAGCCGCGCGATCGCGAGCGCCATATTCGACATCGCTTGCCCGGACTGCAGCCGGCGCGCCCATAGATCGGCCGAGTTGGAAAAATGCCCGAGTTCGGGGCTCGGCGAGCGAATGTTCTTGCTGCCCAGGGCGTGGCACGACTGGCAGGAATTCTTCACCGTATCGATCCAGTCGGATTGCGTTCTCATGCCCGCGGGAATTCCACCGGGACTCTTGTCCGATCCCGGAAACTCGTTCTCGGCGGGAATCTTCAACATCGAATACCAATACATTCCCGGATAATACTCCGCCGCCGCGGCCGCGCTCGGCGCGGGCTTCGCGGTCAGCTCAATGGTCTTTCCCGGCACCGCGTCCTGCTTGTCGGAATCGACGAGCCCATAGCCGCGTGCCCAGACCTGGTATTTCGCCGCGGGCAGTTCGGGAATGACGAAGCGGCCGAGATCATCGGTCACGACCATCTTGGCGAACTTGGTCGGAAGGTCCGATGTCTCCGCGATCACCCAGACGCCGGCTTCGGGGCCATTGGCTCCCTTGACCTGGCCCCCGATGGCATCGGCGCGGACGACCAACTGCGCCGGCTGAGCCTTGAGTGGACCGCCGCACGTCGCGACCAGAGAGACGATGGCGATTACATAGACGCTGGCACGCTGACATAAATTAAAGATCACGGTGGTTCGCTCCCTGCTCGGTCGCTTTTGACGCTTGCGACGTTGTCGGACTTGTAATACCAAAATTCGACGCTTGGAAGGCTTCGGGGGACTGAGAATTCTGATCTGTCGTGCCCGGGCGCAGAGGCCTGCTTTGCAGAGACTTCGGAACACCAGATGAACGCAGTGCTCTCGCTTCTAATCTCCGCAGGGATAATTGCGTTTGGCCTTTGGACGATTGTCTGCTCCATCACAACGGGTGCGCCTATAGGTTTCACGCTGCTGGGCGTACTGCCTGTCGCTATCGGATCGGTCAGCCTTTACGGCGCAATTGGTGAAGCCAGGCTCGCGCAGAATATTGCACGGAACTGACGTCGGCGGCCGAACGTTCGCCTGCCTAGCGGCAGGTAGCATCGACCCGGTTGGCCGTTTCGTCGGAGCGTGGTCAGTTGCACGGGGCGTACCTGGTGCGAGAGATGGCATCAAGAGGGAGCGGTGCAACCCGTCCCGAACTTGGCCTCACGCCGTGATATCGAGCAGCGTCTTGGTCATGCGGTCGTCCGCCGTCATCACCGTTGCGTTGGCGTCAAAACTGTAGCTTGCGATGATCTGGCCGATCATCTCCTGGGAGAGGTCGACATTGGGCGCAGCGACGAGGCCGTTGCTGTCAGCGAAGGGAGCCTGCGGATCGAAAGCCGCGATCGTGGAAGGCGTGGCCGCCGTGACGGTTGTTTGGGTGCCCCCGCCGGCGCTCGCGGTCTGGACAAGCGCAAGCGGTGCATAGGCCGTCGGCGACCCGGCCGGAACTGTGCCATTGGCATTGGGGAGCGCCCCCGTGCTCGTGACATTGGCGACGTTCGAGGCGGAGACCTGAAGGCGGCGGGCCGCCGCGTTCATGCCGGACAGTGCGATCGTCGAGATGCTGCTCATCAAGGGCTCTTCGGGCGGATGGTCCCGACGTCACTTAAAGCACGCGCTCCCATAAGCGAGCTTCAACGCCGGCAGTCAAATTCCAGCGATGGAGACAATGGGGCGTTTACCATCGCCGCCAATGGGCGCCTCAATACCACCCAGACGGATGCAACTTCCGCCTTGGCTACCCGCCCTTGACCGCGCCCGCGGTCAGCCCGGCCACGATCTGGCGTTGGGCGAACACCGTCAGCAGCAGCACCGGAAGCGTGACGATCAGCGCCGCGGCGGCCAGCGGACCCCAGCTCAGCTGGTCGAAGGAAATCATGTTGTAGACCGCGACCGGCAGGGTGCGGGTTTCCCGCCCCGCCAGCACGATGCCGAAGACGAAATTATTCCAGGAGAAGATCACCGCCAGGATGAAGGCAATCGCCATGCCCGGCCGCGCGATCGGCAACGCCACGTGGCGAAACACCTGCCACCGGCTGGCGCCGTCGATCAGGGCGGCCTGTTCGAGCTCCATCGGGGTGGTTTCGAAGGTGCCGATCATGATCCAGATCACGATCGGCACCGTCACCACGAGGTGGATAATAATCTGCGGCCACAGCGTTCCCAATAGTCCCAGCCACTGGAACAACAGAAAGAGCGGGATCAGATAGGACAATCCTGGGGTAATGCGCGCGATCAGGATCACGATCGCCGATCGGCGCGCCGCCATCCGGGCGATGCCATAGCCGGCGGGGACGCCGACCAGCATGGCCATCAGCGTCGCTGTGCCGGTGACCAGGAGGCTATTGACGAAATAGGTGAGAAAACGGTTCGACGCCAGCACGTCGGCATAATTCTTCCAGGCGAAACGGTCGGGAATGAAGACCGGTGGGTAGGCCGCGTTGTCGACCTCGAACTTGATCGAGAGCGAGGCCATCCAGAGAAAGAACAGAACGGCCGGCGAAACGATGACCAGCACCGCGAAGGCAAGGCCGATCTTGCCGAGGATCTGCCGCGGGCTCATGCGCCGCTCCCGATCTCGCTCCACTGCATGCGCTGGCGCAGGTGCAGGAGCACGGCGGCGAGCGCCACGATCAGGGCAAAGAACACCACCGCGATCGCCGAGCCGTAGCCGATGTCGTAATAGGTGAAGGCCACGCTGTAGAGGTAGAGGTTGATCGTCTCCGACGCCGAGCCCGGGCCGCCTTGCGTGATCGCGAAGATGATGTCGAAACTCTTGACCGCATCGATCATGCGGATCATCGCGGCGATGAACAGGAAAGGGGTGATCAGCGGCAGGGTGATGTAGCGGAAGACCTGCCACAGGTTGGCGCCGTCGATCTCGGCGCTTTCGTAAGGCTCCGCCGGAATCGCCGCCAGGCCGCCCAGCACGATCAGCATCACGAGCGGCGTCCATTGCCACGTCTCGACCAGCACCAGCGAGGGGATCACGCTCGCGGGATGAAAGACCCAGAGCTGCGCCGGCAGGCCGACCAGAGACAAGAGATAGTTGAGGATGCCGAGCTGCGGATGAAACATCATGGTCCAGACCAACGCGATCGCCACCGGGGTCGCCATCATCGGCATGATGAACAGCCCGCGCAGGAAGCCGCGCAAGGGGAACTGGGTATGGAAAACCACGGCCGCGATGGTGCCGAGAATGAGCGGCAGCACGACCGACAGCGCGGTGTAGAGCAGCGTATGCTCCACCGATTCGACGAAGCGCGGATCGGAAGGCAGCCGCCAGTAATTGGCGAGCCCGACGAAGGTTGTCGGTGACCCCACCTTCCACTCGTGCAGGCTCATCCAGATCGTGAACAGCCAGGGGAAGATGATCACGGCGATGACGACAATCAGCGCCGGCGTCACGAACGGCCAATAGGAGGGTGGCCGCAGTTGCCGTTGCGGCGTATCCTCAACCGCCGCCTCCGCCGGTTCGGCAAGCGTGCTCACGCCTTCTCGCTGCGCTCCAGGATCGGACGATATTGATCGGCGGCCTTTTTCAGCTCCGAAGCGGGGTCGGCGCCCGACAGGGTCGCCGTGATGGCGGCGCCGAACAGATCGCGGAATTCGGCGACGGGGATCACGACCGGCAGGCCGAGCTTGCTGATGGCGGCCGATGCGACCACCGAGTTAAGCCATTCCTGCGACTTGACGCCTTGGCGCACGCTGTCGTCGTTGAGCACCGAATTGCGGAACGGCACGCCGCCGCCGCTCTGCAACAGCCGCGCACCCATCAGTTTCGACACCGCCCATTGGCAATAAAGCCAGGCGGCTTCCTTGTTCGGGCTCGCCTGGGCGATGCCGATCCCGTCGCCATAGGTCGCCGAGTACTGACCCTTCGGCCCGGCGGGCACGACGGTGTAGCCGACCTTGCCGACGATGCGCGAGGCATTCGGGTCTTCCAGCGGCGGCGCCCAGCCGACGCCATCGATCCACATCGCGGCGCGGCCCTGCGTGAAAGCGGCCATCGATTCCATCCAGTTGAAGCCGGCAACCCCGGGCGGCGCCACCTTGGTGAGCAGCCGCTGGTAGAGTTTGGTGGCCTCGATCGCCTCCGGGCCATCGGTGAGAAGGTTGCCCTTGGCGTCGAGAAATTCGCCGCCATAGTTGAGAAAGAAATTGGTCCACAGCGTCATGTTGGCATTGCGCAGGCCGCGCCCGACAAAACCGTAGATGCCGGCCTTCGGGTCGGTCAGAGCTTCCGCCGCCGCGACCATCTCGTCCAGGGTTTTGGGGACGGCGATGCCCTTATTCGCAAACAGCTCCTTGTTGTAATAAAGAATAAAATAGTCGACCGACCACGGCAGCGAGTGCATCGGACCATTGTCGGGCTTGGCGAATTGCAATCCGGCAGCCGAAAAGTCGCCCTCGATGAGGTCCGGCGCCGTCAGCGCGGCATCTTTCATGAAGCCGGATACGTCGGCAAGCCAGCCGGCCTTCTCGAACTGGCGTTTTTGCACGTGGTAGCTGAGATGGATCACATCGAAACTGGGGCGGCCGGAAACCAGTTCGATCACCGCCTTCTGACGCTGCTGCTGTTCGGGAATGACCTCCGAGCCGACCTTGATACCCGTCAGCTCGGTGAACTCGCCGGCATATTTCTGCAGCAGTTCGCCGCGGGGACCCTTGACCAGGTTTGCTTCAAGCGTGGTCCCGGCGAATTTCTTCCACTGCGGCTCGGCGCGCGCGGCGAATCCACTCAGGCCGAGTGCGCCTGCGGCGAGTGTGCCCTGCAAAAGGCTCCGTCGTGTTGGGCCGACAATGGCCATGTCATAATCCTCCCTGTGGAACGCCTTGTGACGGCGCCGTGATCGTCCGGCGTGTTCGCTAACAGCCGCGCGCTGCCTTTGGCATGTGATACCACGCCGTGGGATCGGAACAAGATGCACGCGGTGATGCGACCGCTGAAGGTGGCGCGTCGTCTCGAACCATGAAAAGATACCGTTTTGAGAGGTCATGATGAGGCAGCATCAATTTGGCTCTGGTGGTCCCGCGGTAGGCGTGATCGGGCAGGGCACCTGGTATATCGACCGTGGCGATCGCAAGCACGCGGTCACCGCCTTGCGCCGCGGCATCGATCTCGGCATGACCCACATCGACACCGCCGAGATGTATGGCGATGCCGAACTGGTGGTGGCGGAAGCGATCGCCGGGCGGCGCGACGACATCTTTCTGGTCTCAAAGGTCTTGCCGAGCAATGCGTCCCGGCACGGCACCATAACCGCCTGCGAGCGCTCGCTGGCGCGGCTGAAAACTGACCGGCTTGATTGCTATCTGCTGCACTGGCGCGGCTCGTATGCCCTGGCCGAGACCGTCGCCGCATTCGAGCAATTGGTCAGCGCCGGAAAAATCCGTTCCTGGGGCGTCAGCAATTTCGATGTCGACGATCTCGCGGAAATGCTGGCTGTCGCGGGTAGCGGCCGGATCGCCTGCAATCAGGTGCTCTATCACCTGCGCCAGCGCGCGATCGAGCATGCGGTCATCCCATGGTGCGAGCAGCATGGCGTCGCGGTGGTCGCCTATTCGCCGTTCGGTCATAATGATTTCCCAAAGGCCGGCAGCAAGCCTGGTCAAGTCCTCCAGGCCATCGCCGAGGCGCATGGCGCCTCAGCGCGGCAGGTCGCGCTGAGCTTTCTCACCCGCGATCCCCCGGTGTTTGCGATTCCAAAGGCCGCGAGCGAGACGCACGCCGAAGACAACGCCGCCGCCGGCATGCTCACGCTAAACAGCTCCGAAATTAGCGCGATCGACGACGCCTTTCCACGCGGGCCCGTCCCGCGCAGCCTGCCGATGCTGTAGCCAAACACCATTCTTAACAGAGTGTTGCAGCGGCGAGCGGTGCTCCGCAATCGCGCATATCGGCCTCCTGTTTTCGGCGCTTGTCGATCGCAGCCGATTATCGTTGTTTGCGCGCTCACCCGATTCCTTTCAATCTCCCCGAGTTCCGCCGTGACCCCGCCACCCGCCGCAGCCGCCAGGCTCGACAGTGCTCCCATGCCGTTGCCGCCGAACAGGCCGGTCGCGCGGACCGCGCCGGCGCGCGCCGATCATCCTTTCCGTGGCATCGCGCTGATCCTTTTGTCGACGGTTTTTCTCGGGGCGTCGGATGTCACCGCCAAATACCTGTCGGCAACGCTGCCTTCGATCGAAATCGCTTGGATCAGGTTTCTGGTGTTCGCGGTGATCATGATGCCGGCGCTGACGCCGGCTTCGCCGCTCTTCGCCTTGCGCACCGAGCGCTTGGGTCTGCAGCTGATGCGCGGTGCTGCGCTGCTGGCGTCTTCGCTGCTCTTCATTTCCGGTTTGCGCTTTCTTCCGATCGCGGAAGCCTCCGCCACCGGCTTCGTCGCGCCGCTGTTCGTCACTGCGCTGTCGATTATTTTCTTGGGCGAAAGCGTCGGTCTGCGGCGCTGGTTGGCGACCGCGGTCGGGCTGATCGGCGTCGTGATCATCCTGCGCCCGGGCACCGGCGCCTTTCATCCGGCGGTGTTCTTCCCGATCGTGTCGGCGCTGGCCTGGGCCTGTACCCTGATCATGACGCGGATGATGAGCGGCCGGGAACGTGCCGTCACCACCATGGCCTATTCGTCGATCGCGGGCGTCTGTATTCTTACTGCGCTGGTGCCGCTGGTCTGGGTTGCGCCGAGTTGGCACGATATCCTGTTCGGGATCTTCATCGGCGTCGCGTCGACCGCCGGGCAGTGGATCGTCGTGCTGGCATTTCGCTATGCCGACGCCTCGGTGCTCGCGCCGTTTTCCTACACCCAGCTGCTGTGGGTCAGCATTCTCGGGTTTGTCATCTTCGGCGAGATTCCCGACATCTGGACGGTGATCGGGGCGGCCTTCATCGTGGCCAGCGGGCTCTATACCGCGCATCGCGAGCGTGTCAGGCGCTCGCTACTACTGGCGCTACCGGCGGAGCCGTCGCCGAACGCCTAAGGCTTCGCTTGCGCGGGCGCTCTCCGCTGTCGAAGTGCCGGCGAAACCGTCGCTGTGCTACTCGAGCGGCCTCGGGGAATCGGCGGTAGAAAGCGGGATGCGAAAAACCTGGAAGCCATCTATTTCGGGAAATGTCTTGGCCGCTTCCGGAGTTACCAACGCCAGAATGGCGGCGGGCACTTCGCCACGGATGACACGTTCGAGCGCGCTCGTTTCCGTCGTGCTTAGTTGAACTTGCTGTGCCCCCGCGGCGGCGATCGCGGTTCTGACGCTCTCGTTGGACGCGGGCTCACCCTTATCTATTGCGACGCTGCGTTGGCTCAGGTCAGTAGGCGAATTGATCTCCGGTCTAGCCATGACAAGCGCGACCAGGGTGACATCGTCCTTGGTCGCAGCCGCCGACGCGCGCTGGTCGGAATCGCCTATTTGCGTCGTGGCTTGCGCCGATTTGGCGGTGGACTGGTCGGGCGCGGCGGCATTCGCCTTCGGGGCGGAATCGGAGCGGTTCGACACCGCAGCATCGGCAGCAGCGGCAACACGGTTGGCTAGCTGCGAGGCCGCCATTTCTCCCGGTTCCGTGGCGGGAACAGCCTGTTTCGCCTTGCCTGCTTGGGTCGCAGGCTTCGACCCCGCGCCGCGGATCGCGGGCACGCAGGCCGTCGACGAGGTAAGCGGGATCGCGTCGAACGCCCGGGATTTCGCCGCTTTCGCGGTTGCGAACTGCGTCGCGTTCGTCGGGGGAGCCTGCCTGGCTCTCGCAAACCCGGGTGGCCGCGTAATCACGGGTACAGGCGCCGGCTGATCAAGCATGGTTTGTTCTGGCGCGGCTTGCCCAAAGAACGACGACAGGCTGTGGGACCAATCCAGATAGGCGCGACACAGACTGTTACATGGCTGTCCGTCAACATACACGGTGTCGGGCGAATCGAGCGGGGTCGCGTTCGAGGTTGCCATCGAGCCCATGAACACCAGGCACATCAGACCAGCCCAATTCTTCATCGCACCACTCCTGTAAACTCGTGTCCAGCGATCGCTGGACCACCCGATCAGAGTGCTCGGATAGACGGTGATTTCGGCCGAATGGCGAGAGAGGAAGGATGAAGAAAAGGACCGAGCTGGTCGCGTATTTCAGCTCTAGTGGCTGATCGCATTGACGATCTTGCCCTCAGTGTCGCGGACAAAAGTCGCCACACGCTCCTTGGTCCGTCGATAGTTGGATATAGGATGAAATATTCAAGCCGTTGCGCGGCGGGTAAACGGAGATCGACGTCGGACACTCTGACGCGGACATCCGCGCATGGGTTGTCTCTGCTGCCGGAGGCTGATTACACCGGCAGTGCGATCGAATATTTCACCTGGCTGAGCGCAAAACTCGATTCGATCGAAGCGATGCCGTCGAGCCGCGTCAGCTTGTTTTTCAGGAACGCTTCATAGGACGACAGGTCTGCGGCAACGACGCGCAGCAGGTAATCGCGGTTTCCGGTCATCAGGTAGCACTCCAGAACCTCGTCCCATTTCGAGATCGCTCTGGCAAACCGGTTGAGGTCTTCCTCCTTCTGCCGCGCCAGCTTGATCGAGATGAAGACGCTGACGTGCAAGCCCAGCGATTTCTGGTCGACGGTCGCGATATAGCGGGTGATAACGCCGCGTTCTTCCAACAGCTTGACCCGGCGGTGGCATGGCGAGACCGAGAGGCCGACCCTGTCGGCCAGCTCCTGCATGGTGGTGCGGCCGTCGGATTGCAGAATGCCGAGGATTTTGCGGTCGATGGCATCTAAGGCATGCATTGGAATAAAAATAGGTTTGGGGGCGAAGGATTGGTATTCTATCCCAATTTTCCGCAAGATGTCGCCAGGATTTGAGATTTATAGCGCCTCTGCAGGCGCTAACATGCCCACCTCTTAACCTGGGTCCGGGGAGGGCCGCCATGCCGATAGCGCCCGCACGCCTTGAAATGCTCACTGCGCTCTCGCGAAAGATATTGTGGCTGTCGTCGTGGACCATCCACCACGCCAATCACATCAGGCCCAACACCGACGGTCTCAAGGTCGGCGGCCATCAGGCCTCCTCGGCCTCGCTCGCCACCATCCTGTCGGCGCTGTATTTCCAGGTGTTGCGGCCGCAGGACCGGGTCGCGGTGAAGCCGCATGCCAGCCCGGTTTTTCACGCCATCCAGTATCTGTTCGGGCGCCAGAGCCGTGACAAGCTGGAAAATTTTCGTGGCTTCAAGGGCGCGCAGTCCTACCCCTCGCGGACCAAGGACACCGACGATGTCGATTTCTCCACCGGCTCGGTCGGCCTCGGCGTGGCGCAGACCCTGTTCTCCTCTCTGGTGCAGGACTACGTCCGGGCCCATGGCTGGATGAAGGACCGGCCGGAGGGGCGGATGATCGCGCTGGTCGGCGACGCCGAGATGGACGAGGGCAACATCTTCGAGGCTCTGCTGGAAGGCTGGAAGCACGGCCTGCGCAACACCTGGTGGGTGGTCGACTACAACCGGCAGAGCCTGGACGCGGTGGTGCGCGAGGGACTGTGGGAGAAATTCGAGAGCATGTTCAAGAATTTCGGCTGGGACGTGGTGATCGTGAAATACGGCCGGTTGATGCGTCAGGCCTTCGCCGAGCCTGGCGGCGAAGCGCTGAAGCGCTGGATCGATGACTGTCCGAACCAGATGTATGCCGCGCTCTGCTTCCAGGGCGGGGCGGCCTTCCGCAAGCATTTGCGGGACGAGATCGGCGATCAGGGCGCGGTGTCGCAGCTGATCGAGCGGCGCAGTGATGCCGAATTGCTGGAACTGATGTCCAATCTCGGCGGCCATGACATGGCCAGCATGGTCGAGGCCTTCGAATCGATCGACCACGACCGGCCGGTCTGCTTCATCGCCTATACCATCAAGGGCATAGGCCTGCCCTTCCAAGGCCACAAGGACAACCACGCTGGCCTGATGACGGTCGCGCAGATGGAGACATGGCGGGCTGCGCAGAACATCCGCCCGGGCCATGAGTGGGAAAAGTTCGAGGGGCTGGCGCAGGACCCGGCGGAGCTTGCGGCCTTTCTGGCCGATGTTCCCTTCAACCGCGACAGCCGTCGCCGTCTGAGCGCGCCGGTCATCGCCGTCCCGCCGCAGCTTGCATTCAAGCCGTCAGCTGAAATGTCGACCCAGCAAGGCTTTGGCCTGGTGCTTCACGAGCTTGCGCGGGAGAACACCGAACTCGCCTCCCGCATCGTCACCGCTTCGCCCGACGTCACGGTGTCGACCAATCTAGGCGCCTGGGTCAACCGGCGCGGCCTGTTCGCCCGCGCCGAGAAGGCCGACCTGTTCCGCAGCGAGAAGATCCCCTCGACTTTCAACTGGGATTTCTCGCCGAAAGGACAGCACATCGAACTCGGCATTGCCGAGATGAACCTGTTCATCCTGATGTCAGCACTCGGCCTGTCGCACCAGATCAACGGCGAGCGGCTGTTGCCGATTGCCACCCTCTACGATCCCTTCATCGAGCGCGGGCTAGATGCCTTGAACTACGCCTGTTACCAGGACGCCCGCTTCATGGTGGTGGCGACCCCCTCCGGCATTACGCTGGCGCCGGAGGGCGGCGCGCACCAGTCGATCGCGACGCCCTTGATCGGCATCGCGCAGGACGGCCTCGCCGCGTTCGAGCCGGCCTTTGTCGACGAACTCGCGGTCATCATGGGCTGGGGATTCCAGCATTTGCAACGCGAAGCGGGCGAGGGCGGCTCGGTCTATCTGCGGCTCTCCACCCGCACGCTCGAGCAGCCGCTGCGGATCATGACGCCGGAACTGCAACGCGGCATTACCGACGGCGCCTATTGGCTGCGCAAGCCCGGCGCCAATTGCGACGTGGTGATCGCCTATACCGGCGCGGTCGCGCCCGAAGCGATCGCGGCCGCCGGGCTTTGCTGCGAAAGCCACCGGGATGTAGGCCTGTTGGCCATCACATCGGCCGACCGGCTGCATGCAGGCTGGACCCAAGCGCGAAAGGCGCGACGCGATCGCCGTGGCGTGCAACACCTCAGCCATATCGAAGGACTGCTGGCGGCCCTGCCGCGCGACTGCGGCATCGTCAGCGTGATCGACGGCCATCCGGCGGCGCTCGGCTGGCTCGGCAGCGTGCGCGGCCACCGGGTCGAAGCGCTCGGCGTCGAGCATTTCGGCCAGACCGGCACCATCGATGACCTCTACCGCGCCTACGGCATCGACACCAACGCTATCATCGAAGCCGCCGAAGCCTTGACCGTCGGCGCGCCGGTGCGGCATCGCAAAATGGCGGTGTGAGCGGAGCAAGCGGGGCAGGGCCGGGGTGGGGCTCTCGCCAGACGAGCAAATGAATGCGACCGTCTTGCTTCCTCCACAAACTCGACTCTATACATCTCGCACGGCTGCAAACGCCGCGTCCCGCATATGGCGGGTTCATTTTCGGCCACTTTCGTGCAAGGATGCTCGACGGAGGCTCCATTTCCCCTTCAAACACCCCGGATCTAAGAGGTTTACGATGGTCAACCGCCTGCAATTCTACATCGATGGCGCCTGGGTCGATCCCGTCGTCAAGAAGTCCGCGCCCGTGGTCAATCCGGCGACCGAAGAGGCGATGTACGAGGTTGCGCTGGGTTCCAAGGCTGACGTCGACAAGGCCGTGGCGGCGGCGCGCCGCGCCTTCGAGACGTTTTCGCAGACCAGCCGGGAGCAGCGCGTCGCGTTGCTGGCAAAGATCATCGAGGTCTACAAGACCCGCATGAAGGAGATCGGTGCTGCAGTGTCCGACGAGATGGGCGCGCCGCTGCCGATGGCCGAGAAGCTGCAGGCCGGCGCCGGCCTCGGTCACATCATGTCCACACTCGAGGTGCTGAAGAACTATCATTTCGAGGAACCGATGGGATCTGCGGTCGTGGTGCGCGAACCGGTCGGCGTTATCGGCATGATCACGCCGTGGAACTGGCCCTTGAACCAGATTGCCTGCAAGGTCGCGCCCGCGCTCGCTGCCGGCTGCACCATGATCCTGAAGCCATCGGAATTCACCCCGACCTCGGCCCTGATCTTCGCGGAAATCCTGCATGAAGCCGGTGTGCCCAAGGGCGTCTTCAACCTCGTCAACGGCCTCGGCCCCGAGGTCGGCGCCGCCATGAGCGAGCACCCGGATATCGACATGATCTCGTTCACCGGCTCGACCCGCGCCGGCATCGACGTCGCCAAGCGCGCCGCACCGACCGTCAAGCGCGTCAGCCAGGAGCTGGGCGGCAAGTCGCCGAACATCATTCTGGAAGGCGCCGATCTCGCCAAAGCCGTCACCGGCGGCGTCATGCACATGTTCAACAATTCCGGGCAGTCCTGCAATGCGCCGTCCCGCATGATCGTGCCGCTCGCGAGAATGAAGGAAGTGGCCGCGATCGCCAAGAGTGTCGCCGACAAGACCAAGGCCGGCGATCCCCGCGCCGAGGGCACCACCATCGGTCCGGTCGTCAACCGCATCCAGTGGGACAAGATCCAGGGCCTGATCCAAAAAGGCATCGAGGAAGGCGCCACCCTGGTGGCCGGTGGGCCCGGTCTGCCGGAAGGCGTCAACAAGGGCTTCTATGTGCGCCCGACCATCTTCGCCGATGTCACTGAGAACATGACCATCGCGCGCGAGGAAATTTTCGGGCCGGTGCTGGTGGTGATGGGCGCCAAGGACGAGGAAGACGCGGTGAGGATCGCCAACGACACGCCCTACGGTCTGGCGGGCTACGTCACTGCCGACACCGTCGAGACCGCCCGCAAGGTCGGCCGCCGGATCCGGGCCGGCAACGTCAACCTGCAGGGCGTGCCGAACGACCGAACCGCGCCGTTCGGCGGCTACAAGCAGTCCGGCAACGGCCGCGAATGGGGCAAATACGGCTTCGAGGAATTCCTCGAGGTCAAGGCGATCGCCGGCTTCAATGCGGCCTGATGGCGAATAGGGTGGGCAAAGGCGCCCTTTTGCGCCGTGCCCACCATCTCTCCTCCGCATTGCGGGTCGAATGGTGGGCACATCATCAGTTCGCGCGTTCGCGCGATCCGATGACTTTGCCCACTCTACGAAGCAGGAGAGCTATCCCCCCAGCGCGCCTTGGGTGTTGACATAGAGCGCATAGATCGACTGGCTCGCGGCCATGAACAGCCGGTTGCGCTTTAAGCCGCCGAAGCACACATTGGCGCATCGCTCGGGAAGAGCGATGCGGCCGATCATCACGCCGTCGGGGGCATAGACCACGACGCCGTCGAGTTCGGGATCGCCCATGCCCCAGCCGCACCACAGATTGCCGTCGATGTCGCAGCGCATGCCGTCGGGCGTGCCGGGGCCGGCATCTATCAACACCCGCTTGTTCAAAAGGCTGTCGCCGGCCTCCGCGACGTCGTAGGCGAGGATCTTGCGGTTCGGCACGCCGCGCGATTCCACCACATAGAGGATTTTCTCGTCGGGCGAGAAGCACAGACCGTTCGGCCCGAGCACGCCTTCAGCGACGATGGCGGCCATTCCGGTCACACCGTCGATCCGGTAGACATGGGCATCGATTTCGGAAGAGGCGGTGTAACCCTCGTAATTGCTGAGCAGGCCGAAAAACGGGTCGGTAAACCAGATTGAGCCGTCGGATTTGACCACGACGTCATTCGGGGAATTCAGCCGTTTGCCGCCGAACGAGTCCATCAGCACCGTGATCGAGCCGTCATATTCGGTTCTGACGACGCGGCGCGCACCATGTTCGCAGGTGATCAGGCGCCCTTGCCGGTCGCGGGTGTTGCCATTGGCGAAGTTCGACGGTTTTCGAAAGATGCTGACTGCGCCGGTTTCTTCTTCCCATTTGAGGATGCGCTGGTTCGGGATGTCGCTGCACAGGAGATAGCGGCCGTCGCCGAACCACACCGGACCTTCGGCCCAGCGTAAGCCGGTGGTGAGCCGCTCCACCGCCGACAGCTTCAGCCAGTATTTCTCAAAACGCGGATCGAGGGCATGGATCGCCGGATCGGGATAGTAGCTCGCCGGTCGCCAGCCGTCGGAGTGGGATGCTGCCTCGGACATCTAAAGTTCTCGTTGTTTGCTGAATTCCTCGCCTGAGGTCTGCTATCATTGCTGACTTGCGGCCGCAAGCAAGCCCGCTTAATGGATGTCAACGCCCGCGAAAGCGAGTGATCCAGCTTGGACGACGAGGGATGAAATGCCACGCATATTGATGACCGGCGCGTCCGGGGGGATCGGCTCCAGCCTGCGCAAGCTGCTGCCGCCGATCTATCCGGATCTGCTGCTGAGCGATCTCCGTGCGCCCGCCGATCTCGGCGCGGGTGAAAAATTCATTGCGGCCGACCTGTCAGATCTCGCAGCGGTCGAGGCGATCTGCGAAGGCGTCGACGGCATCCTGCATTTCGGCGGATATTCGGTCGAAGGCCCCTGGGAGGACATCCTGCAGGCCAATATCATCGGCGGCTATAACCTGTTCGAAGCCGCGCGCAAGAAGCGGGTCAAGCGCATCGTGTTCGCGTCCTCGAACCATGCGGTCGGGTTCTATCCGCGTCATCACCGCATCGGCACCGACGTGACGCCCCGGCCGGACGGCCGCTACGGCGTCAGCAAGGTGTTCGGGGAGGCGGTCGGCGCGCTCTATGCCGACAAGCACGGGCTGAAGGTGACCTGCATCCGGATCGGCAATTTCGGGGATAAGCCGCTCGATCATCGCCGGCTGTCGATCTGGCTCAAGCCGGACGACCTGGTGCAGCTCTGCCGCATCGGGCTCGATCATCCCGACATCCATTTTGAGATATTCTACGGCGCTTCCTACAATGAACGTTCCTGGTGGGATAACCATCGGGCCTATGACCTCGGCTATCGCCCGACCGGCCGCGCCGAGGATTTTTATGCCCATGCGATGGCCGGGCAGGCCAAGCTGGAGTCGGATCCCGTCGGCGACTTCTACCAGGGCGGCACGTTCTGCGGCATGGAGTTCGACGGGGATGTGAGCCGGATCATCGACTGGAAGTAATGCGCCTAGGATCAACGCTGCAGCCCCGGTGATTGCGAGCGTAAGCGAAGCCATTCGCTTCGCTCGCAATGACGGGGTGAGGCCGGGACTACAACGATCACCGCTAGAGAGGTGAGCCGCAACTCTATCCCCGTCATTACGAGCGCAGCGAAGCAATCCATCCCTCCGCGGATACCAAGCTCAATGGTCCGGTCGAGCGGCTATTCCGCGCTTTCGCCGTCCCCGATCCGCTTCAGATAATCCGATTTGCTGAATTGCATGTGATCGACGCAGAGCTGGGCCAGCGCCCAGCTGTCGCGGCCGCGCAAAAGGTCGATCATGAACTCATGCTGGCGGCGCGATAACGCCAGGCCTTCTCTGTCGGCGAGGTTCTTGGCGCGCATCGGCAGGGTCAGGCTCATGTAGTCCTGCAGCGAGCGCACCAGATAGGGATTGCCGCTCGCCGAAAACAGCGCGACATGAAAGGCATCGTTGGCCTCGTGGATGCCGCGCAGGTCCTGCGCATCGGCTTTGGCGCAATAGTGCCGCTGCAGCTCGGTCAGCTGTTCGATCAGCCCGGCGGGCGCCGGCAGCGCGATCATCAGCGCCGCCTGCCGGGTCAGCATCTCCCGCACCTGGTAGATCTGCCGGACTTCCTCGCTGGAATAGAAACGCACGGTGGCGCCGACGTTCTTTTCGCGCAGCACGATGCCCTGGCGCTCGAGCTGGAACAGCGCCTGGCGCACGAAATGCCGGCTGGCATCGTAGCGCGTCATCAGCGTGTCCTCGACCAGCCTGAAGCCCGGCGCAAAGCGACCGAAGATGATGTCTTCCTCGAGCCGGCGGATCACCTCGGCCTGCTCTTCCTCGCGGGTGAGCGAGGTGGCGCGCAGCGTTGAGGCCTGCGGACTCACTCTGCCGCCTCCCAGCCGGACAGGCGGTAGCAATCCTCGACCAGCCGCAACGTTTCGAGATTGTCCTCCGGGGCGGTTTCGAACCGGGCATTGTCACGTAACGACCGCACGAAGTGCGCAATGACCCGGTTGTAGGCGCCCTGATATTCGGCGGCCAGGTCGTAAAAGCGTTCCTCGTGATAGAGCCCCGCGCAGGTCAGAAGCGGTCCATCGAGCCTGATCGAACCGTCGTCGCCGAGTATATCTAGCCGGTCGACCTGCGCGGGTGCATAGCCGTGCGCGGCGAAGCTTGCGAACACGCCGACGGTGGCGCCACTGCCGGCTCTCATCTGGATCACCGCGCCGTCCTCTCCGGCCATTTCGGAATAACTGCGGCTGAGGCCAGCCGCCGTCACCCGCAACGGCCCAAGCAGCATGCGCAGCGTATCGAGGTGATGGATCAGCACCTCGGCCACCAGCATGCGCTTTTCCCCGCGCATGAAGGGCTGGCGCTCCAGCGCCGGGCGCAATCCATTGGGTCCCGGCAGCACGCCTGAGGTCAGCAGGGTCAGCTGGGCCTGCTTGACCTGGCCGACGCGTCCCGCGCGCAGCCAAGAAGCCGCATCGCGATAGTAGCCGCGGAAACGCCAGTTCTCGTGAACCATCAGCCGGGTCTGATCCTTGACCTCGGCGGCAAGTTCGATCGCCTGCTGCAAATCAGGGGTGAGCGGTTTCTGGCACAGCACCGGCAGGTGTCGTTTGGCCGCAAGCCGCACCAGTGGTGCGTGAAACTGGCGTGGCGCCGCGATATCGACGGCATCGAGTCCTTCGGTCGCCAGCATCGTCTCGGCGTCGGCATAAAGTTGCACAATCCCGAATTCGTTGGCGCGCCGCTCGGCATTTTCCCGGGAGGGATCGGCGATTGCCACGACACGCGCCTGGTCGGCGATCTCTGCCCACGCCAGCAGATGATGGCGGCTCACCATGCCGGCGCCGATCAGGCCGATGCGCAACGGCTCGCTCACGGGCGTTTCACTCCTGTCATGATGTCAAATCACCACGCAGCAACATTATTGTCAATAATAGCGCCGACAGGCGGGAATATTCCGCCATTTCAGGGGCTCGATATCCAACATTGACAATAATTAAGCAGGCTTCATAAGTGGGCCGCTGCAATGACGGAGACAGGCGCCATGGCCGACGGGCTTCGCAAGGGACTGACGAGTTACGGCGACGCCGGGTTTTCGCTGTTCCTGCGCAAGGCCTTCATCAAGGCGATGGGGTATTCCGACGACGCGCTCGATCGTCCCATCGTCGGCATCACCAACACCCACAGCGACTACAATCCCTGCCACGGCAACGCCCCCCAAATCATCGAGGCGGTGAAGCGCGGTGTGATGCTGGCCGGCGCCATGCCGATGGTGTTCCCGACCATTTCGATCGCCGAGAGCTTTGCCTTTCCGACCTCGATGTATCTGCGCAATCTGATGGCGATGGATACCGAGGAGATGATCCGTGCCCAGCCGATGGACGCGGTGGTCGTGATCGGCGGCTGCGACAAGACCTTGCCGGCGCAGATCATGGCCGCGGTCTCGGCCGATCTGCCAACCGTGGTGATCCCGGTTGGGCCGATGGTGGTCGGCCATCACAAGGGCGAGGTGCTCGGCGCCTGCACCGACTGTCGCAGGCTGTGGGCAAAATTCCGTGCCGGCGAGATTGACGAGGCGGAGATCGATGCCGTCAACGGCCGGCTGGCACCGTCGGTCGGGACCTGCATGGTGATGGGCACGGCCTCCACCATGGCCTGTATCACCGAGGCGCTCGGCCTGTCGCTGCCGATGAGCGCGACCATTCCCGCGCCGCACGCCGAGCGTTTCCGTTCTGCCGAACTGAGCGGCAAGGTTGCTGCAGGGATGGCCAAGGCCAAGGGGCCGCGTCCCAGCGAGCTGCTGACCAAGGCCGCGTTCCGGAATGCACAGGTGGTGCTGCAGGCGATCGGCGGATCGACCAACGGTCTTATTCATCTCACCGCCGTTGCCAACCGCACCCCGCATCGCATCGATCTCGAGGCTTTTGACAGGCTCAGCCGCGAGGTCCCGGTCCTGATCGACCTGAAGCCGTCGGGCGATCATTACATGGAGCATTTCCATCATGCCGGGGGAGTGCCGAAATTGATGGCGCAACTCGGCGACCTCATCGATCTCGACGCCAGGACCATCACCGGAGCGACCTTGCGCGAGGTCGTCGCCAGCGCCGAGGATGTGCCGGGACAGGAGGTTATTCGCACGCGCCAGAGTCCCATCAAACCGGAGGGCGCGATGGCGGTACTGCACGGCAACCTGGCGCCGCGCGGCGCCGTGATCAAGCATTCGGCGGCAAGCGAGAGGTTGCTGCAGCATACCGGCCGAGCCGTGGTGTTCGACAGCGTGGAAGACATGACGCGGCGGGTCGACGATCCAGATCTCGACGTCACCGCCGACGACGTGCTGGTGCTGCGCAATGCGGGGCCGAAGGGCGCGCCGGGGATGCCGGAGGCCGGCTATCTGCCGATCCCGCGCAAACTCGGTCGTCAGGGCGTCAAGGACATGGTGCGGATCTCGGATGCCCGGATGAGCGGCACCGCCTTCGGCACCATCGTGCTGCATATTACGCCGGAATCCGCCGTCGGCGGACCGCTGGCGCTGGTCCAGAACGGCGACATGATCCGGCTCGACGTGGCGCAGCGCAGCATCGATCTCATGGTTGATGATGCCGAACTCCAGAAACGCCGGGCGGCGCTGCCCCCTGCCACCACGCCGGAATGGGCCAGGCGCGGTTACGCGCATCTGTTCAACCGCACAATCCTGCAGGCCGACGAAGGCTGCGATTTCGATTTCATGCGCGTCAACGGTGTGTAGGGCGGGCACAAGGTGTGCGCTTTGCGGCGCGGCCGCCATTACCACGTGCCGATGCTCCGGTTCCCGCGGCTTTGTCTGATTGACATTCGAACGAGCGCGATGGGATGATGAAGAAAAATAACATCCAAGGGGGAGATCATGGGCAAGCTCGGCCAGTTTCTCGGAGCATTGCTGGTCCTGTCCGGCATTGCGGCAAGCGCTGAAGCGCAAGAGGCAAAGCATTATCGGTTCGCCTACGATCAGCCGAGGACGACCGGTTATGGCATTCTCGGCGACATCTTCAGCGATAGGCTGAAGGCGCTGAGCAAGGGCACCATGCTGATCGACCAGTATCCCGGCGCCCAGCTCGGGCAGGAGCCGCAAGTCCTGCAGCTGGTCAAATCAGGTGATGTCGAGTTCTGCATTTCGTCTTCGGCGAACGCGGCCACGCTGTCGCCGCAGGCCGGCGTGATGTCGATGCATTACCTGTTTCGCTCCGAGGCCCACCTCATCAAGGCGATCGCCGATCCCGAAGTATCCATGGCGGTCAAGGCGATGATCGCCGACACTGTTCAGGGCACGCATGTCATCGCGCTTGCGACGCTCGGCCTGCGCAGCATGTATTCCAAACGCGAGATCAAAGACATCGCCGACATCAAGGGACTCAAGGTGCGGGTGCAGGCGACGCCGACCGAAGACACCATGTTTCCGGCCTATGGCGCCCAGATCGTGCATATGCCGTTCGGCAGCGTCTATACCTCGCTGCAGACCGGCGTGGTCGATGTCGCCGAAAACGGCGTCAACGTCTATCTGGCCAACAAGCACTATGAAGTCGCTCCCGTGCTGTCGATGACCGAACACGAGGCCAATAACAGCCTGGTCTGGGTCAGCGACAAACTGTGGAACAGCCTGACCGCGGAACAGCAGGGCTGGGTGCAGGCCGCGGCCGACGAGGTCAATAGAAGCCAGCCGGCAAAGGCGATCGAACTCGAGCACCAATCGCAGGCGAAGCTGAAAACCATGGGCGTGAAGGTGGTCGACGACGTCGACAAATCAGGTTTCATCGCCGTCGCCGATCCCTATCTGGACAAGCTCGCCGGCGAACTCGGTCCGCACGCCGTCAAGATCAAGGATCTGATCCGGGCAATCCGGTAAATTGTCGATAATTTCCGGCTTCCGGGCCTCAGAAGAGCCCGATCGTAGTCCGTGCCGATGGTTTTATTGACAATCTGTCGAACTTGATGGGATGATTGCCAAAACCAAATGAGGGAGAAACGGCTCGATGATCAGTCCAGGCAAACTAGCCCGTGCGGCCATCGCCGCGGCGGCAACGATTTTTGCGGCTGACGCCAGCGCCCAGGAGGTGAAGCATTTTCGCTTTGCCCACGATCAGCAGCTCAATTCCGGCTACAGCGTCGCCTACGACATCTTTTCGGCCAAGCTCAGGGAATTGAGCCACGGCACCATGCTGGTTGACCAGTATCCCGGCGCCCAGCTCGGTCAGGAGCCGCAGATCCTGCAGTTGGTCCGCTCGGGCGATATCGACTTTGCCATCGTGTCATCGGCGAATGCCTCGACGATCTCGCCGCAGGCCGGCGTGATGTCGTTGCATTTCCTGTTCCGCTCGGAGGACCATGACATCAAGGCGATGGGCGATCCCAAGGTCTTCGAAGCGATCCGCGACATGATCGACGACACCGTGCAGGGCATTCACGCCATCGCGCTGGGGACCCAGGGTTTCCGGGACATGTATGGCAAGAAGGAAGTGCACAAGGTCGAGGATCTCAGGGGTTACAAGGTTCGCGTCCAGGCCACCTCGACCGAAGACACGATGTTTGCCGCCTATGGTGCCCAGACCGTGCACATGCCGTTCGGCAGCGTCTACACCTCGCTGCAGACCGGGGTGGTTGATTTCGCCGAGAATGGGGTCAACGTCTACCTGATCAACAAGCATTATGAAGTGGCACCCGTGCTGTCGATGACCGAGCATGAGGCCAACAACGCCATCGTGTGGATCAGCGACAAGCTCTGGCAGAGCCTCAGCGCCGAGCAGCGGCAGTGGGTGATGACCGCGGCGCGGGAAGTCAGCCTGCAGGAGCCCAAGCGCGCGTTCGACCTGGAGCGAACGGCGGCGGCCAAACTCGAGAAAATGGGGGTCAAGATCGTGCCCGACGTCGACAAGTCCGGCTTCCAGAAGATCGCCGATCCCTATCTGGACCAACTGGCCGCCAAGCTGGGGCCGCATGCGGAGAAGATCAAGAACCTGATCCGCGCAATCAATTAGAGCTGCGCGTGACCAATGTTCAGCGAGTCGTCCCGGCCAGCGCCGGTGCCTATAACCACCGCGGCTCGTTAGGGCAAAAGGCATTGGCCACCGCGCCAACATGGGCCGGCACCGCGTATGAGTCCCGGCGTTCGCCGGGACGTTGGACAGTTTGCCGATGACTATCGCCGACAAACTGGTGTTGCAACGGCAGCATCACCTGAAATGGCGGTCGCTCGACCGGCTTGAACTGATCCTGATGATGGTCTGCGGCATCCTTTGTTTCGGCTTCTCGCTGTCGGTGACCTGCGATATCGTCACCCGTACCATCGGTCATCCCTGGCTCTGGCTGCAGGAAGTTACCTCGACCCTGTTCATCTATGCCATTTTCATCGGCGCCGCCGTCGCCACCCGCCGCAACGATCATCTCTATTTGACCGCGATCTCCGAAGCCCTGCACGGGACGCCGCGGCTGATCGTCGAGATCATCATCCGTATCGTGGTACTTGGCGTGGCGTTCGGCCTGATCTGGTTCGGCTATATCAACTTTGTCAGGGGTTTCGGCAGTTTTCGTCTGCCATCAGGCACCCCGATCGCCTCGCTCTATGCCGCGATCCCGTTGTCCGGCGCGCTGATCGCGCTGTTCACGGTCGAGCAGCTGGTCAACGGCATCCAAAACGGGTTTGATCATCCCGAACCGCCGGAAGAGGACCTCGCGGTGCCGCCCGCCGGCACCAGCGTGCGGACCAGGGTGCGGCCGTGAGCTCACCGGTCATTCTCGGCCTGATGTCCTTCTGCTTCCTGTTCTTCGGCTATCTCGGCGTTCCCGTGCCCTTTTCCTTGATCGGTGGCGTCTTCATCGGCGCGATGCTGACTGACGTCTCGCTGGCGGCGATCGTCCAGAAGATTTTCGACGGCGTCGATTCCGAGGCGCTGCTGGCGATCCCGTTCTTCCTCCTGGTCGGCGAGCTCATGAGCTCGGCCAATGTCGTGGTGCGCATCGCCAACCTGTCGCTGTCGCTGGTCGGCCACATCCGGGGCGGGTTGTCGCAGGTCGTCGTCGTCTTCAGCATGTTCTTTTCGGAAATGTCGGGCTCGACCACCGCCGACGTCGCGGTCATGAGTCGCGCGCTGGGGGGCCCGATGAAGCGCGAGGGCTACAGCCCCGCCTTCATCGCCGCGATCATTGCGTCGGCCTCCACCATCGCGGCGCTGGTGCCGCCGAGCATCACCGCGGTGGTCTATGGCGCCGTCGGCAACGTCTCGATCGCCGGCCTGTTCATGGCCGGCGTGGTGCCCGGATTGATGATCGGTTTCGGCCTGATGATCTATTGCTATTTCTTCGGCCCCTCCGGCCTGCGCAAGCCGCGGGCGCCGTTCCGCCAGATTGTCTTTGCGACAGCCGACGCCGCGCTGCCGCTGATGATTCCGGTGATCCTGCTCGGCGGCATTCTGACCGGCTGGTTCACCCCGACCGAAGCCGGCGTCGTCGCCGTGGTCTATATCATCACGGTGGTGATCCCCGCGCTTAATCGCGGGCATATCAGGAAGATCCCTTATGATTTCTGCCTGGCCGGGCTGATCTTCTCGCTGCCCTTGATCACCATTGGCGCCGCCAACGCCTTCGGCTGGATGCTGGCCTACCTGCGCGGCGCCATCGTGATCGCGGACTTCATCACCTCGATCGCAGGTTCGAACCCGCAATATATGATGCTGCTTCTGGTGCTGTTGTTCACCGTGGTCGGCGATTTCATCGAGCCGGTGCCGACCATCATCATCTTCATGCCCTTGGTCAATGCGCTGACCCAGGCCGGCGACATCAACGGCGTGCACATGGGCGTGGTGCTGATCGCCACCCTGGCGTTCGGGCTGATTACGCCGCCTTACGGGCTGGTGCTGCTGATGGCATCGAAATTCGTCGGCGTCAGCTTCGGCAAGGCGCTGCGGGCCGCGCTGCCGATCTATGTGGTTTTCCTGGTGACGATCGTCTTTACGATCTATTTCCCGAGCATCGTGCTGTGGCTGCCGAAGCATGCGATCCCGGAATCGGTCGGCTGCTTCAAGTCGCCGGCGGGCACGGGATATATTTGTCCGAATTGAGGAGCAGCCGGCAGGTGACAACGCCGGCCAAGTCTGCAAGATGCGGCCGGGCAAATGGCGGCAACGCAACAATCGGAAGCGGAGCGCACGTGGTAACGAATGGTATGACAATTTGGCCGCGGATTTCCGGCCGCGCTCCCTTCAATCGTCGCGTCGTGCCGGTCTGACGCCATGACGCAGGGAACAGTTCTGATCGCCGGCGCCGGCCATGCGGGCTTCCAGGTCGCGGCCTCGTTGCGGCAGCATGGCTACCGCGATCGAATCTGCCTGATCAATGACGAGGCGCATCTGCCCTATCAGCGACCGCCGCTGTCCAAAGCCTATCTCAAGAGCGGAGGGGCTCCGGACAGCCTGATGTTTCGGCCGGACAAATTCTACCGCGACCAGAACATCGAGCTGATTTCCGACCGCGCCGTCTCCATCGACCGCGCGGCCCGAAGGCTTCTGCTCGCATCCGGGACAGCACTCGACTATGGACATCTGGCGCTGGCGACCGGCGCGCGCAATCGCCTGCTCGATATCCCCAATGCTCACTTGAGTGGTGTTCGCTACTTGCGAATTCTGGACGAGAGCGAGGCGTTGCGGCAGATAATGGCACAGGTCCGGCACGTCGTTGTGATCGGTGCCGGCTTCATCGGACTGGAATTCGCCGCCACCGCGAGGGCCAAGGGCCTCGAGGTCGATGTAATCGAATTGGCGCCGCGCGTGATGGCGCGCGCGGTGACCGCGGAGATCTCGGAGTATTTTCAGGCGCGCCATACCGCGGCCGGTATCCGCATTCACTTGGGCGTGCAGGCCACCGGCATCGAGTGCGAGGGCGAAAGCGTTGCCGGCGTCAGCCTCAGCGATGGCCGGCATCTGCGGGCGGACCTCGTGGTGGTCGGCGTCGGCGTCCTGCCCAACGTCGAACTGGCGGCGAACGCCGGCCTTGCGGTGGGATCAGGCATCATCGTCGACAAATACTTGCTGACCGATGATCCGGATATCTCGGCGATCGGCGACTGCGCGCTGTTTTCGAGCCATCGTTTCGGCGGCCAGCTTCGACTGGAGTCGGTGCAGAACGCCACCGACCAGGCGCGCTGCGTGGCGGCGCGGCTGACCGGGGACGTCAAGGTTTATGACGGACTGCCGTGGTTCTGGAGTGATCAGGGCGACGACAAGCTGCAGATTGCAGGGCTCACCACCGGCTACGATCGCGTGGTGGTTCGCGGCGATCCCGGCGAGCGTTCGTTCTCGGCCTTTTGCTACAAGTCCGGTCAGCTGGTCGGCATCGAGTCCGTCAATCGCGCAGCCGATCACGTATTCGGACGGAAAATTCTCGGGCTGGACCGGTCGATAGAGCCGGAACAGGCGGCGGATCTGGCGTTTGATCTGAAGGCGGCGCTGAAGTAGACGTCATTGCGAGCCAATCGGTCGCGCGAACGCGCGCTCAATTGAGCCAAGCAATCCATCGCCGCCACAAAAGGAAAGCTGGATTGCTTCGTCGCAAGGGCTCCTCGCAAGGACGGTTGGTAGCGAGCGTAGCCCGGATGAGCGAAGCGACATCCGGGACCGTCGCATGCCCCGCATATCGCAAGCGCTCATGCGGGCTACTTGCTCAGGACGTCATCCCCGCGAAAGCGGGGATCCAGTATTCCAGAGACAGTGGAGATGAATCGCGAGGCCGCGGCGTACTGGGTCGCCCGGTCAAGCCAGGTCAAGCCGGGCGATGACAGTCTTCGTTGACGCGGCCGAGGAAGGAGTCGACTTCCGCTTGCGTCGGCATCGAGGGCGCTGCGCCCATTCGTTGCACGCAAATCGACGCGGCGATGTTGGCGAAATCAAGCGCCTCGTGAATTGCTTTTCCCGCCGCCAATTGCGCTGCGACCGCGCCGACAAAACAGTCGCCGGCACCAGTGGTGTCGACGGCCTTGACGCTCCGGCCTGGTATGACCAGCGGCTCGTCGTTGACGAGGGCCAGCGCGCCGCGGTTGCCGAGCGTTACGCAGATGATCTTGGCCTGGCTACCCGGCAGCAACCGGATGGCTTCGATGAAACGCGCGTGATCATCCGCGGCGTCAAGGCTGGTCTTCGAAAGTCCCCCGAGCTCGGTTTCATTGAGGATCAGGATGTCGACGAGGTCGAGCAGGGCGCGGTCACATTCGATCGCCGGCGCTGGATTGAGGATCGTGGTGGCGCCAGCCGCGCGGGCACGCCTGAAGAAGGCAGTAATCGCGGGCAGGGGAATCTCGAACTGGCTGACCGCGATGTCGCCTTTTGCCAGCGACGGAGCCGCCACATCCATGGGGCTGACCAGCCCATTGGCTCCGGGGATTACGACGATGGTGTTGTCGGCATTGGCGATGGTGATCAGGGCCGTGCCGGTATGGGCTTCCGGACTCTCGCGCACGAAGCTCAGGTCCACGCCTTGGGCGGCGAGGAACGTTTTCAGCTCCTCGCCGAAAGCGTCCCGGCCAAGCCGGCCGATCAGGGCGACGGTGGCGCCGAGCTTGGCGGCCGCGACGGCCTGGTTGGCGCCTTTGCCGCCCGGAAAATAAAGCACGGCATGGCCGGCGACGGTCTCACCGATGCGCGGATGCCGATCGGCCGTCGCCACCACATCCATGTTGATGCTGCCGGCAACGAAAACGCCGCCCATGCCTAATCCCAAAACTCCTTCTTACGCCCGATCTGAAACTCCTGCCTGACGGTTTCGATATCGGCAAGCGTCGGCAATCCGGCCTCGTTGCCGAGGCGCTGGATCTTGTAGGTCGAGGCCGCGCGCGAAAATTCGAAATGGTCGTGCCAGCTTTTGCCGGGATTGTTGAGGTAGGAATAGATATAGGCACCGTGGAACACGTCGCCGGCGCCGTTGGTGTCGAGCACGCGTTCGCGCGCGATCGGCAGCGCGGGAAGCGTGCGAACGGTGCCGGTCTCGTCGAACCAGAGCAGGCCGCGCTCTCCCATGGTGATGCCGCCGACGCGGCAGCCCCGGCTCTTGAGGTAATCGAGCATCTTGTCCGGCGTCAGGTCCATCTGCTCGCACAGCCGCTCGGCGACGATGGCGACGTCGATGAACTCCAGCAGTTCGTGGGTGTTGGTGCGCAGGCCGCCGCCATCCAGCGAGGTCAGAATGCCCTCCTCGCGGCACAGCTTGGCATAATGAATCGCGGCGTCCGGTTGGTGACCGTCGACATGCAGCGCGCGGCAGCCGCCGAGATTCAGAAGCGGGAAAGGGTGGATATGCTCGTCGTCGCGGCAGCGCACGATGGCCCGCTTGCCGTCCTTCGGCATGATGAAGGACAGCGAGGAGGAATTGACTTTGCGCGGATGGATCGAGATGCCGTATTTGGCGCTCATGTCCTGAAACATCCGCCCCAGCCAGTCATTGGCGACGGTGGCGATCAGGTCGGGCACGATCCCGAGCTTGGCGCAGCAAAAAGCCGCCGTAACCGCGTTGCCGCCGAACGAGACCGCGTAGTCCGACGCGACGTGCTTTTCGTCGCCGGTCGGCATGTGGTCGGTGATGAAGGTGACGTCGATATAGGTTTGTCCGATGAAGAGAGCCTGCATTCGTTTTCCGTCATGGCTTTAGGGGTGATCCCGGCCGGCGCGCTACATTAGCACTGCTCAAGCCGGATCACTGGCTAAAATTATCTGGATCATCAGCTCAAATTATTCGCAATGGAGCCGCCATAATGGCTTGAGCTAGCCCTTTGGCGGGACTACGACCGTGTCCCGGGGAGGGCGGAGCGATGACCGTCTCTTCCGGCCCGCTGTTTGACGTGGCGGCGAACCAGGTGGGCGCCGCGAATACCACGCAGGGATAGCCTTCCGTGATTACCGGGCTCGATCACGTCGTCATTCTCGTTAGCGATATCGGGGCCGGTGTGACGTCCTACCAGACGCTGCTGGGGCACGCGCCGGCGTGGCGAAGCACGGCTGACGGCGCCGAGCGCGTCCTTTTCACGCTTCAAAACATGACGCTGGAATTAATGTCGCCGAGCGGGACCGGGGCGACCGCGGACCGGATTCGGACCGTGATCGGCGACCGGGGCGAGGGGTTGGCCAGCATCTGCTTTCGGGTCGGGGACATCGCCAAGATGCATCGCCGGCTCGATCGCCTGGCGCTGAAACCGGAGCCCGTTGCCGAGGTCGAAAGCCAGGACGTCGGCTCGGGCGCCTTGTTGCGCTGGAAGCGGACCCGCGCCGCGACCGAACTGACGCGGGGGGTGCGGATGTTTTTTCTCGAACTGAGCGGCGATCGCCCGCGCTCGGCGGTGACAGCGGAAGCGCCGATCACGGCGCTCGACCATGTCGTCGTCTCGACCGAGGATCCCGAGCGTTCGGCCGCCCTCTATGGCGCGCGATTGGGCCTCGACATGGCGCTGGACCGCTCGCACCGGGAATGGGGGCGGCTGATGTTTTTCCGCTGCGGCGATCTCGTCGTCGAACTGGTACACCGGCCGGTCGCCGGCGCGGATCAGACTCACGATAAATTGTGGGGCCTGAGCTGGCGCGTCGCCGACGTCGAGGCGACAAGGGCGCGGCTTAAGGTTGCGGGCTTGGATGTCTCGGAGGTGCGCAACGGCCGCAAGCCCGGCACCCGGGTAATCAGCGTGCGCAGCGGCACTTGCGGCGTCCACACCCTGCTCCTGGAGCGGACGGAGCGAGCGGGGTGAGCAGGTGGTTTTGGTCTTTCGCTGGATCTGTTCTAGTCTCACTTCGTAGAGTGGGCAGCCAGCGGACCGCGTGCATGCGCGGTTCGATGGCGTGCCCACCATTTTCTTTGCGTGTGAATCGGTGGGCAAGGCGCAAAGGGCGCCTTTGTTTGCCCACGCTACGCAATCTGGAGTCGAACCCATGACCGATGTGACCGACCCGTCGCCCTATACGCCGCCCAAGGTCTGGAGCTGGAACAAGGCGAACGGAGGCCAGTTTGCCAGCATCAACCGCCCGATCGCCGGGCCGACGCACGACAAGGAACTGCCGGTCGGCCGCCATCCGCTGCAGCTCTATTCTCTGGCCACCCCGAACGGGGTTAAAGTCACCGTGATGCTGGAAGAACTGTTGGCGCTCGGTCACAAGGGCGCGGAGTACGATGCCTGGCTGATCCGGATCAACGAGGGCGATCAATTCGGCAGCGGCTTCGTGGCGATCAATCCGAACTCCAAGATCCCGGCGCTGATGGACCACAGCGGACCTGTGCCGGTCCGGGTGTTCGAATCCGGCGCGATCCTGATCCATCTCGCGGAGAAGTTCGGCGCATTCCTGCCGACCGGCGGGCAGGCGCGCGCGGAGTGCCTGTCGTGGCTGTTCTGGCAGATGGGGAGCGCGCCATTTCTCGGCGGCGGATTTGGCCACTTCTACGCCTACGCGCCGACCAAGATCGAATACGCCATCGATCGCTACGCGATGGAGGTGAAGCGTCAGCTCGACGTGCTCGACCGGCATCTCAGCGATCACGAATATCTCGCCGGCCACGATTATACGATCGCCGATATCGCGGTCTGGCCCTGGTATGGCGGGCTGGCCAAGGGCCTGCTTTACGGCGCCGGCGAATTCCTGTCGGTGCAGGACTATACCAACGTGCAGCGCTGGACCGATACGATCGCCAAACGCCCGGCGGTTCAGCGCGGGCGGATGGTCAACCGCGCCTTCGGCGAACCCGCCAGCCAGCTGCACGAGCGCCATGACGCCGGCGATTTCGAGACCAAGACGCAGGACAAGATCGCGGATGGAAAAGCCTAAGGCTGGTCATCAAAACGATGACGCGGTCGTCGCATTGGGCGATCCAGTCAATGCCGAGTGTGCCGGGCTCGCGGCGACGCGATGCCACAAGCATCATAGATTATCGTCATCGCCCGGCTTGAGCCTACGAGATGCACACATCTTCGCGGTCCCTCTTGCGGCGCGTCCCATTCTCTGAATCGATGAGGCTCCCACAGCATTGGGGAGCATCGAATGGAAGTCACTCTGGGACGGTTCGGCGACCGG
>Ga0182012_10000189_pt1 | contig 69357 bp, 64 predicted proteins | sample 612S2SmetaG_FD_120486 | JGI IMG/M metagenome (GOLD analysis project Ga0182012, IMG submission 120486) | Permafrost microbial communities from Stordalen Mire, Sweden - 612S2S metaG | ecosystem: Environmental > Terrestrial > Soil > Wetlands > Permafrost | place: Sweden: Stordalen | collected... | reverse complement strand
TCATCTGGTATTCGCGGTCGGTAAGGGTTTGCGCGGGGGCGACGGTGATGGAGTCGCCGGTGTGGACACCCATGGGGTCCATGTTTTCGATGGAGCAGACGACGATGACGTTGTCGGCGAGGTCGCGCATGACCTCGAGTTCGAATTCTTTCCAGCCGAGTACGGATTCTTCGATGAGGCACTCGTGGACGGGCGAGAGGTCGATGCCGCGGGCGAGAATCTCCATCAGCTCTTCGCGGTTGTAGGCGATGCCGCCGCCGGTGCCGCCGAGGGTGAAGCTGGGGCGAATGATTACGGGGAAACCGATTTTTCCGGCGAACTCGATACCATCTTTGAGATTGTTGACGAGCGCCGACTTGGGTACGTCGAGGCCGATGCGCTGCATGGCATCTTTGAAAAAGAGACGGTCTTCGGCCTTCTTGATGGCGCTGATCTGGGCTCCGATGAGATGGACGTTGTACTTTTCGAGCACGCCGCTATCGGCGAGTTCGATGGCGAGGTTGAGCGCGGTTTGTCCGCCGACGGTGGGCAGGACGGCAAAGCCGGCGCTCGGCGCCATTTCTCGCTCGACGCGAATGATCTCTTCGAGATATTCGCGAGTGAGGGGCTCGATGTAGGTCCGGTCGGCCGACTCGGGATCGGTCATGATGGTGGCCGGATTCGAGTTGGCGAGCACGACTTCAAAGCCTTCGGCCTTGAGGGCCTTGCAGGCTTGGGTGCCGGAATAGTCGAATTCGGCGGATTGTCCGATGACGATGGGGCCGGAGCCCAAGATGAGGATTTTCGAGATGTCAGTTCTGCGTGGCATTATTGTGTCTTCTTTAGAGCGATAGCCCTTGCCATTAGTGAGGAAACGAAATTGGAAAAGCTAAGTTCCGGTACCGGCTCTGTGTACTGGCCCCTTACTCCATCAGCGCTGTTGGACATCAAGAAACATGTTGCGTCGTAAAGTCGCTCCCGAACGAGTTTGGTGAGAAGGATCTCATAGCGACGAGCGTAGGACGCAGCTTTGAATTCATTGAATACCTTGAAATGGGGCTCTTGCGCTTTGACAGGCCTAGTAGAACCAGGAGCGTCTTCAAGCAACATCACGTACCCTAACCAAGGACGGGCGGACGGCTTGAATGCACCCTCTCGATATGCGGCCCATAGATCTACGGCGCTGCCTAGAGCTTCTTCAGTTCGATTGTTGTAGTTGTTGCCGAACGAACCCACTTGCGATTTGAATTCAATTGCCGCAATCAGGCGTCCATCGACCACAACCAAAAGATCCCATTTCTTCTCGGGCCGGAACCAACCCGGAAGTTCGACGCACCGCTCACAGTAAATAACAGGCTTATCAACACCTGACTCTTCAAGCAGGTCCCGCACTAATGCCACGAATCCATCCATTTGGCTACCACCAGTGACTGCAGCTCTGGCGCCAGCGTCACGAATTCCGGATTTTGCGCCTTGCTTCTGAGCTTGTGTCTCCCGGCTAGACCAGAAACACGCGACCGCTTCTCTTAACTTCAACTCCAATTCGCTGTTCAATAGCCTATCCCTGCTCTATAACGAGGATTGGGTTCGAAAAAAGAGTAGACAATTCGCGTTGCAGTCGCGCAACTGCAAAATTGAAATAACTGCCGTCAACCTCAAAATTCACGCTGTTGCGACCGCATTTTGACGCGGCGAGAGCAGTTGTTCCTGTCCCCATAAACGGGTCCAACACCGTATCCCCAACGAAGCTAAACATCCGAATCAATCGCGTTATCAATTCCGGGGGATAAGGCGCTGGATGGTCCTTGGTCGATGCGCCCGTTACTCCCGACCAGATCTGTTGAAACCACTTCTTATGTTCTTCAGCCGATATGACACTCAAAACCCGTTCCGCTCCAGTCGGAGTCCGATAGCCACCCGGCTTTCGCTGCATCAGAATGAACTCGATGTCGTTTTTTATTACGGCATTAGGTTCATATGGCTTGCCCAGAAATCCGCCGCCGCCATTTTCAACTTCATGGGCAGCATTCGCTATCTTGTGCCAAATTATCGGGGCAAGATTGTCGAAGCCAATTTTCCGGCAGTGATCCTGGATGCTGGCGTGGAGGGGTACAACCGTATGTCGTCCGTCATTCTTACGGCGAGACAGGCAGACATCTCCTACAACACAAACTATTCTCCCGCCGGGGACCAACAGATCGAAACACTTTTGCCAAACGCGATCGAGTTCCTCGAGGAATTCGTCATACCCCGCGATGTGTCCCATTTGCCCAGGCGAGTCCCGATATTCTTTCAGGGTCCAGTAGGGCGGCGACGTAATCACGAGATGAACCCTGCCGACCAAACCGCTCTTCATTTCGCGAGCATCCCCTTTAACTAGAACGTGCCTTGAAGGGATATGTTCCACAGCTTCTCGAATGAGCTTAAGCAAGACGGGATCCTTTGCCACCCTTGGAATCGCAGTTTGAAGGTCTCCCAAGCCGCGCAACTCTTCGGGCAAAAACTCAGACAGGTCGGGGTTGTGCGGGTTATCGACCTTCGGCATCGCCTGTGTGGTCACCGCTTGCACTCCTCCATCATCTTTACAAAATCCTTAAATAAATAATGTGAATCGTGGGGCCCCGGGGCGGCTTCGGGGTGGTATTGGACGGTGAACAGTGGGAGGTTGCGGTGGCGCATGCCTTCTAAGGTCTGGTCATTCAGATCGATGTGGGTTAGTTCGACTTCGCTTTGTGGGAGCGAGTCGGGGTCGACGGCGAAGTTGTGATTGTGGGCGGTGATTTCGATCTTGCCGCTGTTTAACTGCTTTACGGGATGGTTTCCGCCGTGGTGTCCGAATTTAAGTTTGAAGGTTTTGCCGCCTAAGGCGATTCCGGTGAGTTGATGGCCTAGGCAGATACCAAAGATGGGCTGGCGTCCCATGAGGCGGCGAATGTTATCGACGGCGTAGGTGCAAGGTTCGGGATCACCGGGGCCGTTGGAAAGAAAGACTCCATCGGGCTTGAGGGCGAGCACGTCTTCGGCGGTGGTTTGCGCGGGGACGACGGTGACTTTGCAGCCTTCTCCGCGCAGTTTGCGAAGGATGTTTTGCTTGATGCCGAAGTCGTAGGCGACGACGTGGAAGCGGGCCGGTTCGTCTTTCACTCCGACAATTTCGTCGGGCAGGTGCGAACGCTCGCCACGCTCCCACACGTAGGTGTGGTTGGTGGAGACGACTTTCGCGAGATCCTGGCCGTCCATTTTTGGGATGGCTCGTGCTTTGGCGACAAGTTTGTCGGTGTCTTCTTCGAGGGTCGAGATGACGCCGCGCATCACGCCATAGGTGCGCAGATGGCGGACGAGGGCGCGGGTGTCGATGTCGGCGAGGACAGGAATCTTGAACTGTTCCATGAACTCGTCTGTGACCTGTTGCGAACGCCAGTTGGAGCTGACTTTGGAAAACTCGCGGACGATCAGTCCCTCGATGTAGGGACGCTGGGATTCGTTGTCTTCGGGGTTGGTGCCGTAGTTTCCGATTTCAGGGTTGGTCAGGACGACAATTTGTCCGGCGTAGGAGGGGTCGGTGAAAATTTCCTGGTAGCCGGTAATGGAAGTATTAAAAACGACTTCGCCGTAGCACTCGCCTTTCGCGCCGTAGCCTTTGCCTCGGAAGACTCTGCCGTCTTCGAGTGCAAGGATTGCTTGCATTGCAACTCCTGTGGAGTGGATTTTAAGGATTTTAGCAGGAGAGGCTGTGGATTGCGCGGAAAAAGCTGTCAGTTTTCAGTTGTCAGTCTTCAGTTGTCAGTAAAACCGAATGCTCTGCAGCATTTGTCTCGTTTCGCTGAGAACCCAGGACTGAGAACTGACGACTGACGACTGACAACTATCTCAGCCTTCCTAGCTTTTCCATGGGCCAGTATCCAAAGACGGCTTTGCCGTAGATGTAACGCTCGTTGACCGTGCCGAAGTCGCGGCTGTCGTTCGACATGGAACGATGGTCGCCGAGGACGAAGAAGCTGTTGGTGGGGACGACGATTTCTCCGTAGGAGCGGGCGTCGGCGTAATCGTTGGGAACGTAGTCTTCGTCGAGGGGCTCGCCGTTGACGTAAACCTGGCCATCGTCGATGCGGATACGGTCGCCGGCGATTCCGATGACGCGTTTGATGTAGCTCTTGGAGGTGTCGCGGGGATAGCGGAAGACGACGATGTCGCCGCGCTGGATGGGCTCCCAGCGATACACGAACTTGTTGACGAAGATGCGTTCCTGATCTTCGAGGCCGGGCATCATGCTGGTGCCTTCGACCTTTACTGGCTGGTAGAGAAAGATAATAATGAAGGCGGAGATGGCGAGCGAGACCAGGAGATCGCGCGCCCACACGGCAACGACGGGAAGCGGCCGCGGCGGAGTTTCATTGGACACCGCCGAATTTGGGGCCGCTAAAGACATCGGCGGCTGGGGGGGCTCCACCTCAGACATGGTAGCCATATCTTATACGCTGGCGAGGGAAAGGAGCGAGTCGGGTGAGGGCAGAGGTTTGAGGTGAGATTGAGGGGGTGAAAGTTCGGCCTTTTTCACTTCTGCAATCTGACTTTTAAATTCTCACCTCGTGGCTTTGAGCTCTCGGCTTGCCAAAGTGGGTGATTCCCCGTAAAACTAGAAGCCGTCTCATGAATGAGTTGCGAGGAGTAAGCAGCTGTCCCCTCAGGGGCTAAAGCCCTACTGATATTGCTCATGCTACGGCGCAGCTAAAGCTGCGCCCTTTCAAAGCTGGAGCAAGATCGTACTTTTCACAAGCTTGAAGCCGTGCCCTTTGAACGCCGATTCATGAAATGGAATCCAGACTTCCCATATGACCGATTACTCAATTTTTCCTAAGATCAACGCTATGTTGAATGGGCTCAGCGCGGTTTTGCTGGTGACGGGACGGGCGCTGATCGCGCGGCGCAAGATTGCGGCGCATCGGGCGGTGATGCTGACTGCGTTTGCGACCTCTTCCCTGTTTCTGGTTTGCTATTTGTATTATCACTGGCCGGGTCATGGGGGGATCATCTACTTTCGGGGAACGGGATGGATTCGATGGCTGTATTTCACGATCCTGACCACCCACACAATTCTCGCGATCGTGATTGTGCCGATGGTGTTGATTACGCTGACGCGCGGGTTGCGGGAGCAGTTTGAACGGCATCGGGCGATCGCGCGCTGGACGTTTCCGATATGGCTGTATGTTTCGGTGACGGGCGTGATCGTGTATCTGATGCTGTTTCAAATGGCGTGAGAGATTTTTTGCAGCAGGACGGAAATGGGGTAGCTCTGTCTTGCCCAATTTCGTCCGGCTGAGACGTGGCAAGCCGCTTCTCTAAGAAGAACGGGTGGATTCGTCACATATTCGAAGTGCAGCGGACACCGTCGGAGGACCCCCATTCTGGTATAGTGAGCGTCTTGACGGTCGGCGATTCGGAAGGGGTTGGCAATCATGAAAAGCGTAAATAAAGTCATTCTCATTGGAAATTTGGGGAAAGATCCGGAGATCAAGCACACTCCGCAAGGGACTCCTGTGGCAAAGATCACGCTGGCCACGAACGAACGGTTTAAAGGGAAAGACGGGCAATGGCAAGACCGCACGGAGTGGCACAACGTGGTGCTGTGGCAGCGGCTGGCGGAAATTGCCGGCGAATATCTGAAAAAAGGTGGCAAGGTTTATATCGAGGGACGTCTGCAGACGCGTTCGTGGGACGATAAGACGTCTGGCCAGAAAAAGTACATGACGGAAGTTGTGGCGAGCGATCTCGTGTTGCTGGGCGGACGCGGCGAGGGTGGCGGCGATTACGCGGGCGGCTCGCGCGGATCCTCAACTTCAGCGTCGTCGGGAGCGAACCACTTTGACCAGAGCGCGCCCGAGCCGGAGCATGCGCCGGCAGGTAGTTCTCCGATTACGGATGAAGATATTCCGTTTTAAGTGGCGAAAGTCCCTCAGGCGCTAAAGCGCCATGAATTGTGAGGGAGTTGCGGCACGACTAAAGTCGTGCCCTTCCCGAAAATCGTTCTGAGTATCGGGAAATAGAAGTTGCATGGCTTCTTTAGCTGACAAAACGTGTGTTCCGTGTCGCGGCGGAGTTCCTCCACTCAAAGGGAACGAGCTGAAAGACATTCATCAGCAACTCGCCGATCCGACGGCCTGGAGGATCGTGGATGGACATCATCTCGTCCGCGCTTTCAAGTTTCCGGATTTCAAGTCCGCGCTGGCCTTCGTCGATAAAGTCGGCGTGGTTGCCGAGCAACAAGGCCATCATCCGGACATTTTTTTGGCATGGGGCAAGGTTGAGATCACGACCTGGACGCACGCGGTGGACGGACTGACCGAGTCGGACTTCATTCTGGCGGCGAAGATCGACCGGCTGAGTTAGGTTCCGATGACGAAGTTGCGAGTATCTCGGACGAGCGAGAACGCCGTCACTCCACAACATCGTATGAACCGGCGTTTCGGCGCAGCGACAATCCCCACAGCGCTGCGGGAATCACCATCAACATGCCGGCGACGCTGGCGACATTTCGAGCGGCGTAGCCCCAGTCGACGAAGCGTCCGGCGAGGTAGGCTCCGGCGGCGATGGTGAACATGCAGAGGCCAAGATCAGCGGCGAAGACGCGGCCGCGGAATTTGTCGGCGCTCTGGATTTGCAAGAGCGTGGTGGAGAAGACCCAGACGATTGAGCTTCCGAAGTGCGCCAGCATGACGCACAGGCAGGCTTGCCAGAGATGGCCGGAAACTCCCAGCAGCGTGTAACCGGCCGCCGCGGCCAGATATCCCCAGAAGACGGCGTGTTCGAGGCGACGCTTCCAATGCCCGGCCCAGGGAGCAGTAAGCAACGGTCCCAAGAGCGCACCCAGGCCGCGAGCGCCGAGTAGCAAGCTCATCCCCAGAAATGCGCCGCGCTCGGGAGACATGCTGCGCCAGCGGATGGCGAATTCGTTCTGACCCATTACGGTGAACAGAACCCAGCCCGGACCGATGATGAGGTTGCCAAACTTCAGCAGGACGGTGGAACGCAGACGGGCGTGGGCACGAATGTAGCGGATGCCGTCTATGATGGGCGCGAAGTCGACCAACTCACGAGGTTGAAAGGCACGCCCAACTTCGACATGTGGCTCGGCGAAGTGCATCTTTCCAATCAGCGCCGCCGAGACGATGAATGAGAACGCGTTCAAGATGAATACGGCGTCTCGGCCGAAGAAGGCGGCTACGAATCCTCCCAGGGTCGCGCCTAGCATGAGATTAACCGACCAAGTCGTCGACGAAAGCGTATTGGCGATGACTACATCTTCGCGACAGACGATGTTGGGGATGACGGCATTGCGCGCCGGCTCGAAGAAGGCAACGAGCAGCGTTTCGGCCATCAACAGCGGATAGACGATCCAAACTTTGTCTCTGGAGCGGATAAAGAGCATGCCAAGGACGATCAACATACGTCCCAGGTCAGCGGCGATCATGACGTGCTTGCGGCGAAGCCGATCGTTGACTACTCCGGCGGTTGGTCCGATAAAAGTTTGCGGAAGAACTTGAAGGACGAGAGCTAGAGCGACGGATCCGGCGCGACCTGTGAGTTGTAAGAGCAGGTTGTAGATCGCCAGGGTGTAGAACCAGTCGCCGATCTCGCTGACAACCTGCGCACCCCAGAGCCGGCGGAAATTCCGATTGCTGCTGAGGAGGCGCGCGTACGCGGCAAACGAGATCGACCTAATTTCGAGTTCGGGAACGGGTTCCATGTTAAGGATCGAGGAGAATTTCCCAGCATACTGGATCGGGCTCGGATCCCGCTTTTGTGGCCAAAAGGTCAATTCAGGGTGGGATTGTGCCAGAGTGTGCAAACTCCTGCACACCTGAAACGGGTCAACCTCTGGAAAACTCCGACCGGCCGCGCGTTTGGGGTATGAAACACCCAAGAAAAACCATTCTGTGAATTGACTGTGAAAGGCTTCGAATTGGACAACGGCTTGCGACCAGTCAGATGGAAAGGAGTACAACCGTGCGAAGTTTGTGCCCTGCTCTAGTGGTCGTGATGGTCCTGGTCGGACAATCCTTTGCACAACCGGCCGCAGTCACGTCGTCGTTGTTTCCCGAACCCGGTGTTCTTGCGCTATTGGGAGGCGGTTTGGTTGGATTGGCCGCTGTGATTCGAAACCGCTTTACGCGTTAAATCTTCGGTATCTTTTCGTTAACCTTTTTATTTTGTTGCCGAGAGCCCCCTCGGCACTCCCTGTCCTTGTCGTTCATAATTTGTGAGATCAGTTATAGGTGTCGAATATCGGAAATTGCCAATCCGACATTTCGCCAACGACCGCGCAATCGCCCAGCATGGCCCGAATGGTTTCTATTGATTGGAGACCGGGACGTCCATATAAATCTCCTGCCCCGGTTCGAGGCGCAAGGGAGTATCAAATGGCCGGTGGGTATTCGAATGCGAGGACACACCTGTTACCAGCAAAATTAGATCTTTCCCCGGCGGCAAAGGAACGCGAAACGACCCGTCAGCCGAGACTTCACGGCGATTTCCATCTTCATCAATGAAAACCAAGAGGGCTTTTGTCGCAGCGCCGCTGTCAGCGTCTACGACCTGTCCAACGACCACACCGACTTTACTGCCCAATGTCACTTTAACCGTTGCTGAGTTGTGAGCTTTGGTGAGAACAACCTTTGGCATTTCGAGCTTTGAATCCGCGTAGAAGCTCTTAGACGGGTCGGGGTAGCCATCCTCACCTTTTTGCGAATAGAGTTTATAGGCTCCCAGTTGGAAGCCTCCGCGAAAATCGAAGTCTCCATTCTTGTCCGTCTTGACCGATCGGGGATTGATACCGTTGAAAGTGAGGAACTGTGGAACGGCATAAACCGTAGCATCTACGACAGGGCTTCCGCTTGGGTCCGTGACGGTACCTTTGATTTTCCCGTCTAGGTGATTCTTTGTCTGGGAGTTGGCAAAAACACTTGCCGCAATCAAGGCCATAGCGAGGAAATGCTTCATAGGGCACCTGAGAGCCCAATTATAGATCGGGATGATCTCCAGCCTCAATGAGCTATGTCCGCATGTATCCCAGCGAAGTACAATGCTAATCGGAGTCTTTTTTCTGCAAGTTCAGAAACCAGGGCGATAGCATTTCGAGGTTCCCTCAGGGGCTAAAGCCCTATCACTTTTGCTGATCTTACGGCGCCGCTGAAGCTGCGCCCTTTCAAAACGCCGCGGTACTTCAAAACGCCAATTACTTCTTATTTTTTTCTGCCTTCTTGGCGTTCGCGATCAGGTCCAAGAAATATTGGTGGATGCGCGGGTCGTCGCTGAGTTCGGGATGGAAGGTCGCCGCCACTGTGTTGCCTTTTCTGACGAGGACGGGATCATTGCCTTCGGTGGCGATGACTTCGACCCCTTCACCGGTGCGTTCGATCTTCGGGGCGCGGATGAAAACCATTTCGATGGGATCGTTGAGAAACTGGCCCTCGCGGATGGAGCTATCGATCTGGCGTCCGTAGGCGTTGCGGCGTACGGTGATATCGAGAGCGCCGAGTCCGGCTTGCTTGGGATTTTCGACGTCGGTGGCGAGCAGGATGCATCCGGCGCACGTACCGAAGGTCGGCTTGGCGAGGACGAAGTCTTTGAGCTTGGCGAAGCCGTCTTCACCCAACAGCTTCAAAAAAGTGCCGGATTCGCCGCCGGGAATGACTAGTCCATCGAGATCGTTCAATTGCTCGGGTTTCTTGACGAGGACGACTTCCGCGCCAAGTTCTTGGAGACGACGGCGGTGAGCATCGAAATCGCCTTGCAGGGCCAGGACACCGATTTTCATTTTGCGAAAAGACTTCAAGCCCTCCGACCTGGAACGTCATTGAAACGGCGTTGCCGAATTGCACCTATTTAAGCTTCGGCATGTGATTCTTATGTTAACGGAAATCCTATGCCGTTGTTGAAATGGCGCGCACCAGGCGGCGAACTTCTTCTTCCTCGACTACCGCACGTTGATATTCCTGACCGGACAACATTCCCATGCGGATCTTTTCGTTCCGATAAAGCATGGCGCTGGTCTCGATGTGTCGCGCACTGGCGTGAAGCTCGCGCACTCCGCTCTGCGAAATGAATTCTCGTACATTGTCGGAGCGAATACCCGAGCCGGCCATCAGAGCGATTCGGTTTGACGCGATCTCACGCAGTCGCCTGACGACCGGAATGGCCTCATGCACCTTCTGTGCTCCTCCTGAGGTAAGAACGCGATCAAAGCCCAAAGTAATAATATCTACCAATGATTGTGGCAGATCGCGGGACATGTCAAAGGCGCGGTGGAAGGTCGCTTTTAGGGGACGAGCAAGGTACAGCAGTTCGCGACATCGGGTGGCGTCTACGGTTGCGTCGTGATTAAGGATGCCGAAGGCGATGCCGTCGGCGCGGAGTTGCTTGGCCATGGCAATGTCGCGCTGCATCGCGGCGAACTCGTCAGCAGAGTAGCAGAAGTCTCCGCCACGAGGGCGGATCATCACGTAGAGATCAATTTTGACGAGGCTCCGGACTGTGGCGATCATGCCCGCACTGGGGGTTGTTCCTCCATCGAAAAGAGAGGCGCATAATTCGAGGCGGTGCGCGCCTCCGCGCTGGGCAGAGAGCGCGGATTGGGGTGAATCTACGCAAATCTCAAGGCTGATGGAAGGAATCATCCGGAGTTTTTATCTGCAGTGCAAAACCGTGCCGGCAGTGATAGCTTTTCGGCAGCTTGAAGGCCAGGAGATTGTCGGACTGACTCCATTCGAGTTTCTCGGTCGAACCCAGCAGATTTGCGGCAATAATGCGATAGCCGATGCCCCGGAACCCCAGGGCTTGGATTGATGCGGTTCCGTCTGCGGGGCAGGCCAGGCTAATCGCGTACACATAGGGACCTTTGGCGGTATAGCGGAAATCGGCGGTGGTGTAGGGTTTGGTGTCGGCGTCATGGCCGAATCCTGTTTGAATCTGCGTTGGACCCTCGCCGAAGATCTTCCAGGGATGGGTTCCATAAATGGCCTCGCCGTTCTTGCCCAGCCAGGCGCCGATTTCGAGCAGAGTGGCTCGCACGTCGTCGGGAATGGTGCCGTCGGGTCGCGGACCTAAGTTCAGAAGCAGATTGCCGTTCTTGCTGACGATGTCCACTAACTGATGAATCAGAGAATCAGCCGACTTTAATTGGTCGTGCTCCATGTATCCCCATGACAGGTTGCTGATGGGGGTATCGGTCTGCCAGTGCGAGGCCATGATGCCGGGAAGCATTGCGCGTTCGTAATCGCGGGAGCCCGAACCTTCGGGCATCGAATAATCTTTGAAATTGATGACAGCGGGAAAGTTGTTGCCGGCGGCATAGTTGTAATAGAACGCGGCAAACTCGGCGACGCTGCGGCGGTAGGCGGGATGGCCAATACCACCATCGAAATAGAAGACCTCGGGCTTGTAGTTTTCCGCGAGTTCAACCGCGCGAGCGAGCCAGTCGCGCGTCCAGGCTTCACTCACCCAGTCCCACTCGTTGTAGGCGATGAAATGCGGATCGTTCAGCCAGGTATGGGCGGGTCCGTATAACGACGCGTATTGGGGGTCGTTCACGTCGGAACGAATGGAGCGGCCGTTATCGTAATAATAGTTGTGCTCGGCGCGATGTGAGGACAGACCAAAATGCAACCCTGCGGCGCGGACGGCGGTTGCAAGCTCGCCAACGATATCGCGATGCGGGCCCATTTTCATCGCCGTCCAATCGGAGAGGGCGGAGTCATACATGGAGAAACCATCGTGGTGATCGGCAACTGGGATTACGAATTTCGCGCCAGCGCGCTTGAACAGATCAACCCAGTCTGCCGGATCCCATCTTTCGGCGCGGAATTTTGGGATGAAATCTTTATAGCCCAGATTTTCCAGTGAGCCATAGCGCTTCTTGAAGTCTGCGTAGGCGGGGTCTCCAGACCGGTACATATTGCGGGGATACCATTCGTTGACGGCGCCAGGAACCGCGTAAACGCCCCAGGTGATGAAGATTCCGAACTTGGCGTCTTTGTACCACTGTGGGATTTCGAGGTTGCGGAGCGTTTCCCAGTCGGGGCGGTAAGGCCCCTCGTGCGACTGGCGCTCGGCTTCAGCGATGAGTGAATCGCGCTTCGCGTCGAACTTCGCGACCGAGACCTGCCATTCGCGGTCGACTTCCTCGGCCGACTTGATTCCGTGCGTGGGCGTGAGTGGGTCCGCAGGTTTGCGGTTGATCTGGGCGAGCCCTTTGAGGAGTATCGCGCCAAGAACGACCACCGCAAATAAAACTGAAGAAAGCTTCGTCTTCGATCTCATCGCGCCTCGCGCATCATAACAGACGATCGGGACGGCTATCTCTTGTCTCGCTTGCGACTATGGCAAGGGCAACGGGATCGTCTGCCCTGCGTTCCTCGAGATATGCGAGCTAAACTGCCCTCCATAAATTTCGGCGCCGGTGCTCTTCAGACAAGTGATTGGAATCACGGCTGTGGAGACCGAAGCGGACGCCGGCGTAGTCAAGATGAGCGGCGCCGGCGACAGCGTCTCGCGAAATTCTGCATTGAGCGGCTTAAAGGAGTTAAATTCCTGCTACGCGAACAACCTCTTCGGGTGGGCCAAAACCGCGGCCGTGGGCTTGGTGAGAGACGACGTACATCTTCAGATCGTTCCCGCACCATCGACTGGGAACGGGTGGTTTGCCGCAAGAACAAAACAAGGTCCATTCTTCTGGGAAGCTCGGCGCGAGAGGAAGAAGATAAGAGCCATTTCGATAGGGACTGAAGCCGACCAAATAACGAGTCCGGCACTTCGGACACTCGACGCAATGGCGAAAACGTGGCGTCATGGTAAGAACAGACTCACAACCCCATCTCAGCGAGAAATCAAGGCGGAAAGCTCCCCGCCGTTTCTCGTATTCTTAGTACAGACACATGAATGACACTACCAAAATGAGTCGAAGAATAATGGACAGTTCCGGACATCGCTGTCTACATGAGCTCCGGGTCTGGCGCTGCAGGCCATCGAGTTACGTGGTCGAACAGTCGCCCGGCTGGCCGAAATTGAGTCAAAGCGCAGGAGTGGAATGCTAAAAATACAAGAGACGAGGAGGCCAGCATGATGAAAAAGTTCAACACTGTTGACGATTACTTGTCGGGGCTGTCGAAAAACACACGGGCGAGCTTGGAGAAGTTTAGAGAGACAATACGCGAAGCCTCGCCGCGAGAAGCGGAAGAAGTGATTCACTACAATATGCCCGCACTGCGGTGGAACGGGATCTTGGTACGGTATGCCGCTTTTAAGAGCCACATCGGCTTTTATCCGCGAGCTTCGGCGATTATCGCGTTCAAGGAGGAATTGAGGAACTATAGAACGTCAAAGGGCGCCATCCAGTTTCCGGTCGACAGAGCGATTCCCACAAGTCTCGTCAAAAGGATCGTCAGGTTCAGAGTCAAAGAGAATCAACGACGGGTAGAAAGAAAATCATAGTTTTCTGGAACGCGCACGACACTGGGCCAGGATGACATGCTGCCGCGTCACTCAAGACGGTCGACCTCATGGTCGTTCGAGCGAAGTCCGAAAACGTCCAGGTTGTCGTGCTGGGAGGGCTATTATGAACCTCAGACCAGATGGAGCTTGATTGGCAGGTATGTTCGCGAGCTCGATTGACGCGCGACGCTCGCTTCGACGGCAAGTTTTTTATTGCTGTACTCACGAGCGGCGTCTATTGCCGCTCGATTTGTCCGGCGCCGCCGGCAAAAGAAAAAAATATCCGATACTTTTCCACCGCCGCTGCAGCGTCAGAAGCGGGTTTTCGTCCTTGTCTGCGTTGCAGGCCAGAATGCTCACCCGGAACTCCCGCCTGGTTGGGGACGCCAAATACGGTTTCGCGCGCTTTGCGCTTGATTAGTGAGAGCGGCCTCGATGAAGGCGGAGTGGAAACACTCGCGGAACACCTTGGCGTTGGCTCACGCCACCTTCGTCGCCTGTTTCTCCAGCACCTGGGCGCAACACCAAGTGCTGTCGCGAAGACGCGCCAATTGCATTTTGCGAAGAAGCTCATCGACGAGACGAATTTGCATATGAGTGACGTTGCGATGGCATCCGGTTTCGGGTCTGTTCGAAGATTCAACGCCGGCATCCGTAAGATCTATCATCGAACCCCAACTCAAATCCGGCATCTAGCCAGGCAAAAGATCGGGCAGCCGGAAAATCACTACATTTTCCGGCTTCGTTTTCGCCCTCCCTACGACTGGAACGGCATGCTGGCGTTTCTGGCCCCGAGAGCCACGCCCGGCGTGGAAGCAGTGGTCGATGGCATTTACCGGCGCACAATTTCTTTGGACGGCAATCATGGCTGCTTTGAGGTTTCACATGACGAGAAGAATCACGTGCTTGTGGTGCGCCTGCAATTTGGTGATCCACGCTCGCTTTTCTTCATCACTGAGCGAATCCGCGCCATGTTCGATTTGAATGCAGATTGGGCGGCCATCGTACAAAGCCTTCGAAGTGATCCAGCACTTGCGACACCCGTCGAGCGCAGTCCTGGGCTCCGTGTGCCGGGCTGCTGGAATGGTTTCGAACTGGCGATACGCGCGATTCTTGGTCAACAGATCACCGTGAAAGGCGCGACCGCGATATCGGGCCGGATCGCGCGCACTCTTGGCAAACCGTTTCCCTCAGGTAATGGCCTTACTCATGTGTTCCCTACGCCCGCTGTTCTCGCCGAAACCAGGCTCTACAAGTTGGGGTTGACTGGGGCTAGAGCCGATACCATCCGCGCTCTCGCGCGCGCGGTATGCGATGAGCAGATCAGATTTGACCGAGTCACGGACTCCAACGCTTTATTAGGTCGATTGCTCGAAATTCCAGGCATAGGGCACTGGACGGCCCAGTACATCGCCATGCGAGCACTGGGGGAACCAGATGCCTTCCCTTCGAGCGATCTCGGCCTATTGCGTGCCATGGGTGTCAAAAGTTCTCGCGAATTGGAGGAGCGGTCCAAAGCGTGGAGACCGTGGCGCGCGTACGCAGCGATGTATCTCTGGAGATTCGGGGACCAGCCTGCGGAACATGCAAATCGACCTGACTCTAATAGAAAGAACCTGCCGGATGCTTGTGCACTGACCTCAAACGGAATTTGCTAGGATGCCACCTCGAAACGCCGCTTCGCAAAGAATCAATGCACCGTCAAATCCCGCCAGTAAGCGTCGCCTGCTTCGTAATGAGAAATCAGCACGCGCTGGTAGAGCCGCAAAATCACCTCTTGGTTCTTAAAGTCGGATAGATTAATGTTGATATCTTCCCAATGACGCGAGTCGGATTGGCTCGATTCATGAATCCCGTTAATCAGTTTGTCGAACACTCTCTTGTCATTGACATAGACCTGCAGTTGCCACGCGCGTCCTACGTCAACCCCGGCCTTGAACTGCAAAGATGGGGCGGACCCCAAGTCGACGGTCCGCTTCAGGACTGTTCCGCGGACCTCATCCCGGGGATACGTTGCTAGTACCACACCATCGAGGTAAGTGATACCTCGGATTCCCGGCATGCCGCCGCCCGCGCCTCCGAACCCGGCTCGCTCCATCGTCCAGTCCCGGTTCCAGTACTGCATGAGGTCCGCCAATTTGAACAGCTCTGCGGGTTGGGTGACCGGATCCTCAATGGGAATTCGAATCGAGTTTCCTTCCTGGCTCGCGCCATGAGACTCGAGCATTGCCTCCCCGACCCGCACCGTGCGTGCTGCCAGCTCCGAAATGCTCTCGTCCACTGGCGGCGTGAGTTGTAGCGGGCCCATTTCCTTCCCCTGGATCCGATCGCGGAGTTCAGCGACTGGCCCGGAGGGCAGGGCTTTCATGCCATGCATGGCCGCCACCACGGATTCTGAGTTCGCCGAGTTGCAGTCGGTATCCGCGAAGTCGGCAGCGTGAACCGCGAGTTGTAGAGTCTTGCTGAAGTCGCCGTCCCCAAACCAGACGCTGGTCGCGACGATGCCGCCGTTCACCACCGCGTTGTTGGTAGCGGGATACTCGATTCCCCAGCGCTCATCGACCGCGCGGAAGATCTGCTCCGCGGTGCGACCCGACTCCGCCATGGAAATGACCATGTCCAGACACTGACGATAAGGCGAATCCGGATGAATCAGGCTAGCGGCCTTGCGAACGATGGAGTGGGTATCTTTTTCCACGAACGCGAGGCTCACCATTCCGGAGATGAAGACCGCGCCGTCCGTACCCTCCGCGTAGCCATTGATGTGACCCAGATTTCGCGCCAGTGCTGCCGCTACGTTTGGCATGCCCGGCGCGAGCGCGCCATACACATCGCTGCTGAACTGTGGCCCGATCGTCCACCATAGCTTGTTGTATCTAGGGTGACCCGTATCGGGAGCTTTGACTCCTCGCTTCAACAGGATGAGTGCCTGTTCGCTCGATCCCCACGATCCAGCGTTGTTCGCAAGCCATTGTTGTCCGAGTTGCTCAACCGTAAGGCCGATGCCGTATTTCTCGAAGGCACGGACCGCTACCATCTCATAGTAGTAGTCATCATCGACAGGCGCGTATCCAGGCAAACGGGTCATGGGAGTTAGAGGCAAAGTCGAAGCCGGCTGATGTTCGAATCGGACTCCCGTCATCTGGGCGATCATCTGCGCAGTCCAAATAGCCTGAACCCGATCAAGATATTCCTCCCGCGACAAGCGAAGCATCCTCACCGAATCCTGTGCGGACTCTGCACGCGGTGCTGGCCCCGAGTACGCCACACCGATGAAGAAAACGAATATACACAGCAGGAAGGTTGTATGCGCTCTCATCTTCTGACCTCGCGTTGTTGCACTTCAAATTAGCGACAGCAAAAAGCAACCAAACTAAGCTGAACTTTGTTGACGAGCGTCCCTTACCAGGATTGCACCGGTCAGTAAAAGATCGCGCGTGTTCCCACTGGAGTCAATTCTTACTCGGGGTTGGCCCACAAATTCGCTACGCGCAGGCTGACAGTCGTCAAGGCAACCGTAGGCGAAATAACTCAAGAGTGGGTGTTTTCGGACACCTGAGTTTCGCCAGAGGCGGGCGCAAGGCCCAGAGCAAAATCACCGTCAGCGCACAAACACCTCTGAACGCCGAGGTTTTTGTAGTGTAATCCCGTCCGACAAATGTGCGAATGTCTTACGGCCAGAGCTTTGCGGGTGGGTCTGAAACGGGCTCCAACGCAGCGACCTGCCTTCTCCATAAATCTTCCTGGAGTAGACGCTAAACTTTCTCTTTTTTTGTGGCACGCTTTACTGACCGGCGGGATCGCATGCAAATCGAAAGAGAATCGCAGTCGAGAACCTTTCGGAATGGGAACTGGCGCTGGAGCAATACCTCAATGCGGCGGCGGTTAATACCACACATCTCGAGCTGCATTACACGCGTGTGGCGAATCTGTTGAACCGCACAGGGCGGCAGGCAGCGGCAGAGTTGGCCCTGGGCGACGCTTACGCCGCGGAACACAAATGGAGCGATGCGGCATTTCATTACTCAGAGGCCATGACCGTAAATCCCGGTGTTGCTGAATTCCATTTCCGGTTAGCTGCCGACCTCCACAATTTTGGTCGCGAGAAAGAAGCACGACCTGAATTGGCCAGAGCAAACCAGCTGGACCCTCGACTTGCGGAAAAAGAATAGAAACGGTCCGCCAGCCCCAATTAACTTGTCCGCGCTGCCAATCCGGCATAGACGCTTGGGTGAGCAGCAGCCAGTGCAATGTTCACAACCCAGTAAGATCCTCTACCCGTTCAAGACCATTGCGACGACTTGTTCTAGAAGCGGCAGAGTGTCAGGCGCGCGCACACAGCGAAACAACCAATTTATGAATCTCGCCCAAATAGCTCCCCGATTCTTTGACAAAATCTTCCCAGCTCATATCGGCGGACCTGGGGCAATGTTCCAGGAGCAGGCTCCACTCAGCAGCGCATGATTCCAGCGGACTCGGTGTCTCCGCATATCCTAGTCCGAGATCAGAGGCTCGGCACAACCTATCTGATAGCGAAACGATGGCCACCAGTGCCGGATTATGAGTTGCCGCGGCAGGATCATGGTGACAAAGAATCACTTCCAAGAGAGTGTCGTCAAGGTGCCAGTGATGCGCGAGAATCTCTCCCGTCTGGCAATGAGTGAATCCCAGGTCTGAATACTCGATTTTTCCCGCGAAAACCCCGTCCCGTTTCGACTTTTGCATCGTGGCTTCCGTCTCTTGCGGCAGGACGATGAGATTCACGATGTAGCCGATGTCGTGCAGCAAACCCGCAAGGTAGGCCTTGTCGGGATCACCAAAGCCTACTGCGCGCGCCAGTTTGCGGGCGACGATCGCGCTGGCGAGCGAATGTTGCCAAAAAACTAGAGGATCCAGGGTACCCTTGGAAGCCGGGACGATCCGCATCATGGAGCACGATAAGGCGATGTCACGGATTCGAGCCGTGCCCAGCGTACACACCGCGTCGCGCAGGGAATGTGTGGTGGGTGAACAACTGAAGAGAGCTGAGTTTGCCATCCGAAGACACTGCACCGCCAAAGCCTCATCGCGACCGACGATCTCAGCGACTCTGAAAAGATTTACGGCATCAACTGACTGATCGAGTTCGTTGAGCAAAGACTGCAACACTGAAGGGATGCTGGGAATCGAAGCAAGCAGACCATCCCTTCCGCTGAGGACGCGTTGCAGAGCAAGGTTTGATGCCGCTGCCTCGCTGAAGTGATGCCCCCCACAGTTTGACTCAGTTAACGAGTCTCCGTGAGACTGTAGACTCTCCGGCTTTTTCAGTGTGTCATTCATCTCAACGAGGAAATCCCTTCGAGCCTCAACTGGAATGTGGCGGCTTCTATGATCTATCGGCACAATCGCCTACGAAACTTAACAAACCTGGAAAACAAACGACTCTTAGATTTTTAAACTGACCCACCATATCAAGAATACAAAGGAACATACTGCCCTCGCAGCAGTCGGCATCCACCATGTTGTTCAGTGCTCGCCGAACCGTGACTTGTTTGTCTGAAGGAATATAGCGCTTATATAAAGTTTTTCTTCGCGCAGAAACGTTCGGCGTATTCTGGCGAGTAGATTTAAGGACCGAATACTGCATTGGAGAGTTACTAACCAAGGTTCTTACTTTTTCCGAAAGCCGTCAACATATCGTTAGGTGCCATCACACGGTAACTTATGTTCGGCCATCAGATTGATCGACTGGCCTATGCGCTCTTCATTTCTCGCCGTTTCGCGCTTATCTCGAAAAGAAGATAAAAGCCTGCCCGTGCCGCTCACATGCTTGGGAATGCGACCGACATGAAACTCGAGTTAGAAGTGGGCCCAGCCTGTTCTCTGGTTCAGGCATCACCAACTTTACTCGGTGCTCACAGCCGACACTGCCAAGGAATCACGAATACCAATTCCAACCCTGCCTGCCAGAATCACACGATCACGACCTTCCGCTTTGGCGCAATAGAGTGCGGCATCTGCCCTCATGATGATTTCCCTGACAGATAAGCCATCCGTCGGAAATCCGGCGATTCCTGCGGATACGGTGATGGTTCCCACGGATTTGCCTTGGTGCAGAACCTTGAGTTCCCTCAGTTGACGGCGCAGCTTTTCAGCTCTTATTTGGGTCCCCTTCGGGTCAGCACCGGGCAGAATCAGAATGAACTCTTCCCCACCATACCTACATGGGATGTCCTCGACGCGAGAGTTCCTTGACAACAGCGCGCCAACTTCGCGGAGTACGGCATCGCCCGCGTCGTGGCCAAACGTGTCATTGAATTGCTTGAAATGGTCCAGATCAAACATGACGACGCCCACCGGTTGCTCTGTTCTACCCGCGCGTCGAATCTCGCGCTCGAAGTTCTCTTCCAGATACCGACGATTGTAGAGGCCTGTCAAAGCGTCCCTGGTGGACTGGATTCGCAAGGCTTCCTGTAGTTTGAGGTTGACGATCGAGAGTCCGACTTGTTCAGCAAAGGTTCCGGAGAGCGATACGTCGGCCTCAGAAGGTGTACAGCTCGCCGTCTTTGTCTGGAAATGAAGAATTCCTAGAGCTCTGCCTTGGGCCATGATCGGAATACAAAAATAGGAACAGGCCACTGCGCTTGCATGTGCACACTGGGCGGTAGGGTTCCCGGCTTCCACGATGTGACGGTTGCCAGTTCTTAGGGCCCAACACTCCTCCATCTCAAATGACGTCTCGCGCAACTCGCAATCCGACCAACTGCCTGCAACTTCCAGACGATTTCGGTTAGTGCTCAGAAGCACCAGAGCTCCGCGAAATTCCGGGAAGAGCTTCGGAGCCCAGCCGGTCACGATTGAAAATGCCTCTTGGAGGTTACTCGAGCTTTGCAATAACTTTCCCATTTCAGACAGAAGAGCGGTGCGGGCGGAAAGCTCCTTTAGCTCGCGGAGTGTCAGAGCGTTTCGTTCATTAAGTTCTCTCTGAGCACTTGCCCGCTCCTGCATCTCTTCTTCGAGTCGACGACTCGCAGCCAATACCTGAGCAGTTCGCTGTTTGACCTGCTCTTCTAGAATTTGCGAATGGCGTTTCTTCTCGTCAATATCGGTGCAGGTGCCGAACCATTTTTCGATGTTTCCGGCTGCGTTGGTCATGGGCAGTGCTCGATTTAGATGCCAACGGTAGGTTTCGTCTGACGCTCGCCGGAAGCGGCACTCGATTTCGTAGGTTTCCCCCGTTTGTACTGCTTGCTGCCACTTTTGCAAAACCAACGGGAGGTCTTCTGAGTGGATCACCAGTTGCCACGATGCATCATCGACTTGACCAGCATCGATGCCGGTATAGTCGTACCATCGCTGGTTGAAATAGTCCGTGTGGCCGTTCGCATCGGTCGTCCAGACAATTTGGGGAATTGTTTCCGCCAGGCAACGGGAATAGGCCTCTCTTTCGTTTGCCAGCGCGAGGACAGCCTTTTGAGCAGCCAGCAACCGGTCCAGAAAAGCTGTCGCGATGGCAAGAGCCAGAACGAGAAAACTTGTGACGCTGATTGCCACCACGCCCAGGGACGAAATACTCACGGCATGCGACAGGTCAGGAGCCTTGTCTGTGGCATAAAATCTGGCTGCTCCCATGCCGGTATAGTGCATGATCGGAATTGCACTCCCCATCAGAAGGGCGCTGATAATCTTCCTCCTGCTGGTCCTCTTTTCATCCCGGACTCGGAAGGTAAGGATCAGAGCGACAAGAGAAATCACTACAGCCAGGAGAACCGAACATGCTACCAGCCGCCAGTCGTAGGCGATCTTCGCCGGCACTCGCATCGCTTCCATTCCGATGTAGTGCATAGCGGTTATACCTGACCCCATGAAGAGACTGCCGATGAGTTCTTCTACCAATCCCATTCGGGATCGGCTCACAATGAACAAGGCGATCGCGGACGCCAGGATCGCCGCAAGCAAGGACAACAGCACGGTTGGAAAATCGTAAAGCACCGGCATGTCCATGTGAAAAGCGAGCATCCCGATGTAGTGCATTGCCCAAATGCCTGAACCCATCGCTACTGCACCACCAACGAGCCAGTATGCCCGGGCACGTCGGTGCGTCGCGGTAATACGGCCAGCTATGTCGAGTGCTGCATACGATGCGGCTATGGCCAGAAAGATCGAAAGCGCAACGAGCCGCCAATCATAGGTTCCGCTCATCGGCATGGGGTGGGAGGGCATGATTTAGTCTGACCTGGGGCTTCACTCAAGCCTTATATCGGCATTTGCTTGGCATTACTGCACTCGTGGCGAGTCACCTTCGAAATCACTCAAGCAACTGGTCCAAGTTCTTCCCCCGGCTCCAGGCTCGCTGCCCGTTATTGCCTTGAAGATTGAGCAAAGCTCCTACAGAGTGAGACACAAATTAGAACATCACCTCGGATACAAAGAGACGCTGGCACGTTGAATGCCAGAGGAAGCCGAGTGGTTTTGTTGGGGCTACGAATGAAATGAAGATGCGGACGCGAAGCGAGTCTAGAGAGCATCGCCGTCGAGGCGGTTCTGGATTTTACGGTACAAATGCTGCGAACTCCGGCGCGCCTCTGGGAGGAATCGACCTTGGATCAGAAACAACGACTACAGAGTTGTATTTTTCTTCCGAAGGCCCGAGGTTCTCAATCGAAACGTCCCGCCTGCGCGGCTAATACCTCGCTCTTCAACTGTCAAAGGGTCAGGACGTTAACGATGGGAAGGCCCATTCTTAGAGCATAAGCTCCAAATTCTTCTGTAAGGTCGTCCTCGCCACCAGATTTTCCTTCCCAGACCAATGCCGCAACCACAGGAACCTGTCGCTTCTCGCCAAGTGACAAAGCCTCATTTACAATTGCGTGGTTTGCTTCGACGTAGGCTTTGTCGTCTGAACTCGGCTGAATAACCAATAAATCTCCGCCTGCTTCAACCTCATTGACGACTTCATCAAATATGAAACCCCAGTCTCCCGGCCGGTCGATGACCGATGTCCTCCGGAATCTATCACGGTGAAAAGGCAATACAATGCGGCGCCTTAGACCCAAATCGCCCGCTTCTAACAGCGCAAGCAGATCCGCGCCGCAAGCCGCAGAACTCACCAGCATTTCGGCACGCCGAGTCTGCAACATTACGCCAATCCTCTTTCGCAAACTTTTGAGCCCTTTATCAGTAGATGGGAACCGATGTTCCTTCGCGTAAGGATTATCGACTCGTCTTCCGGCCAGCGCTATGATCATAGGTTCCAGCGTCACACTTCATCCAATTACGGTCGATCCATAATATGTTACCTGAGGTTGAACCATGCTTATCCATCCGGATCGCTGGAGTACACTATCTCACCGATATCAGGACGAGCGGCCACGTCGAATGCTGGCTTTGGATGGTGGCGGCATCCGCGGCCTGATCACATTGGGGATACTCCAGAAAATCGAGGACCTCGTAAAGCTAAAAACGGGAGGTCAACTTTGCGATTACTTCGATTACATTGCCGGCACCAGCACAGGAGCAATTATCGCGGCCGGCTTAGCTCGCGGAATGACGACGTCCGATCTAATCGATTTTTACACCTCATCTGGCAAGCAGATGTTCGACCCGGCATGCCTGGTTGAGCGGATCAAGTATCTATATAGTGCCGATCCACTCAAAGTACAGCTGCAGGAGGTGTTCGGCCACGATACGAACCTTGAACCCGCGAATCTGAAGTGCCTGCTACTGGCGGTTACGAAAAATGTCACTACCGATTCGCCGTGGCCGATTAGCAGTAACCCCGATGCAAAATACAATGACCCAACCCGCAAAGATTGCAATCTGAAGATTCCCCTGTGGCAGTTGATTCGGGCCAGCACTGCCGCCCCTGTTTACTTTCCTCCCGAGGTCGTGCAATGGGATCCGACCGACCCATCCAAGACCTTTGTCTTCGTGGATGGGGGTGTCACACCTTATAACAACCCCGCTTTTCTGCTTTACCGGATGGCGACAGAGCCAGCCTATCGACTGAACTGGAAGAAGGGAGAGGATAACCTGTTCGTTGTTTCGATTGGTACCGGCGCCGCAGAATCTCTTGGAGCAACCGCAGCCCGTCCCAACAAGAATATCGTGTCAACCGTGGCTGGCCTGCCTGGGGGGCTGATGTATGGTATGCAAGTAGATCAAGACTTAAGTTGCCGCATGGTCGGACGTTGTACATTCGGCGCCCACTTGGATCGGGAGCTCCTCGATCTAGTTCCTCGCGCATTAGGCGTCGGATTGACCTTGGAAGAACAATATGCTTCTCCACTAGTTCCGCTGTCTACGAATCTTGGCCGCCATTTCTTGTATGTGCGCTACAACGCTGACTTGAGCGGGTCTGGACTGGAAGTGCTTGGCTTTCCGAACCAGAATCCCGCGAACGTACAGAAGATGGATGCCGTCGAGAATATCCCAGTCCTGCTGGAAATTGGCCGAGCTGCTGGCAAGCGCGTCGACGCTGCCCACTTTGGCTCTTTTTTATAAATTTTTGTCGTCCACCGGAGTTGCGCCCATACCAATCAACCTTGAGTAGATTCCCACTTGCACGAAAAAGGCCAGCAACTATCCACATTTTTCGAGCGGAGAAAAAGCGAGAAGCCGGCGGAGATTCTGCAGCTGCTCGGTTGTACTGTTTCGCATCCACTGACTCGGACTGCGTTCCAATCGAAACGCGACGTCTAAACTCTCTTGCGATTTGGCCTCATCCCCCAATCCGAGCCAAGCTTCTGCCATCGTTGCGCGTACCCAGTATTCTTCCTGACCGGGGAGCTTGTAACCCGAGTGCAAGAGGGAATCGCATATTGCCAGCACTCGCTTGCGAGCTCGTTGAGCAAGTACAAAATCTGCGACCGACTCAGGCACGTCCGAGATGGCACCGCGTTCGTTGAGAAGATAGGCCAAGTTGATACCGTTGTAATAATCGTTTTTCAAATAGAATCCCTTTTCGTAAGCAAAGACTGCGGTTTCTAAGTAGGGTCGATCGTGCGTTATCTCCCACAATCGTTTGTGAACAGCCCCCCACAGCCCCAACGTTTCGGTGTCGGTTGAGATTTGCGGATTGAGTTTTGCCAAAATCGAACAAGCCTGTTTCAGCGCCTGTGTCGGGCTCGGAAACTCACTCTTGTATGTTGCCAGCGCCAGCCGCTGAGCTACAAAAGGATCCTCCGGCACCATCTTCCTGACTATCGCCAACAACGACTTCGCGGTTAAGAAGTCTCCCGCGCCGATTGCGGTTTGCGCTTGTGCCAGTAAAGTGCTAACTGTTGCGGTGTTAGCAGAGTCTTCGTGAGCAGCCTCGCTGGCCGGCGCTCCTCCCACGATCCCTGCGACCGCTGACCTTAGAACGGCTTCTTTCGCCCCGCGAGCTGGAGGGCGCAGGTCCTTCAGAAACGTATATACCGGACTATCATCCGTGGGTTTGCTGGCTATTGTTTCTATTGCATCCTTCAGAGCCGACTTCATGCGCATGACCTCGCCGAAGTCGATCCCTTTGCCCAGGTGCTGGTATCTACGGATTGCGATATGGTTCACATCAAACGGAAAGACCATTTTGTCTTCGGCGATGGTGATCGTGGTGTGGGGACGCAAAGCGTGTCGCACGCCCAATTCATAAAAAGCGTTGCAGTTCGAGGTCGAAACATCGGCTACAACTACGTCCGCATTGAGTAGCTGTTCATACATTGGGATATCAATCGTTCCCGAATGGATGATTTCATCAGCTCGAATACAATTCAGCCCAGCTTCTTCGGCGGCTGGCTTAATTATGTACTGATAAGACTTGTCTAAGTCGATCACCCGGCCGGTCGGATAGTCCGTTTTTTCGCCGAAGCCCATCACAACGAAGCAAATCTGCTTTTCATTCATGGACGTCCTCGCGACATAGCCCGTTCGCTCTAGTCGAAGTTTCGATGCTGAGGTTTCGGCGGCACAGCTGTGCCGAGCGCGAGTTTGTGGGTAGGTGCCAATCAAGGCCCACATTGCTCGTGCCGCGCACCACGATCTCTGGTTGCGACATTGTAGTTCATTTCCGGCGGTGCCTTGCTTTTCCCCGCCTCACGACGCCTCTCCGAGACTAAGTCTTCCAAAGGATATGCCGCCCTCCTTATGGGACCGAAACGGTAAACTCTCCAGGGACGACGACCTGAATCACTCCTCCCCAGGTGCACATCAACGTGCAGGTGTTGTCGAGAGTGGGACTGCCGGCCAAAATCACGTTGGGAGCGCCCGGCGTCCAGGGGGATGGCGTGACCGGAATGCAGGGCATCGGCGTAAGTACACCCATGGCGGCTGCAGTGGCCGAGGCCACCTCCGGATTTGCCGGCGACATGCACATGCCAAATGGCATGATGTTGGTCATTGGGATGCTATCCATGATGTTGGCATCGGGCTGATCGGCAGTGTTGACGCGGTTGACCGGCAACACCACCAAACTGCTCGGAGTCATTCCGAAACTGCATTGGAGGGTTGCTCCGTTACACACTTGCTGTGGCATGAAATTTCACCTCCCGGGGTCCACTAAACCGCCGCTAGGGTTTCGCATTCGCGTTTCGCCCAGAACAGCACACCAGTCGGCAACCAAGCGATAAGCGAAATACTTGCCGCGTGGTCTACTTAACCGGAACTTCAAGAATGAGCTGTTCTTCATCAACGAGTGTGACCCTCAGTTCGACGCTATTGTCGCTGTTGTGCGACTTTAATTTATTGCCCTTTTCGAGAACTACGTCCGCCGTCTTGTCACTGAGTGCATTTTTGCCGAACCAAGCCTCCGCACTTTGGCCTTCGATTTCTACCTGGCGAGCAATTACGAGCGGGATCGATATTTTTTGCGAATGCGCCCAGTCCTGCATAGTCGCGACGGAGAATCGGTGGAGCACGACCTCGGCTCCGGCAGGGAGAAGAAGCGCCGAAAAGCCGCCATTGCCATAAAAATCTCCTAGTCGGATCCGGCCGGTGCGAGGCTCACCATATTCGTACACGTCAGCGCTGGTGACACCGCCCGATTTTCCAATTTCTCGCCACGCATCGAGCGAACGGGGTAGCAAAAACCAGCGCGAGTCTTTATGGAGATTGCGCAGCTTGACATCAAAGTAGAGCGTCGCTGAGGGCGGCTTACCGCGTCGAATATCGACGTAGAGTATCTCCGCAGCGTTGTTAGTCTCTGAAAGGGTCATCGTGCCTCCTGCTTTGACCTGCGCAGCTATTGGAGGCGTGAGGGCGGGACGCCTACAACTTATCACTAGAATTGATGCGATCAGCAATGACCATCCGAAGCGGCCTGTCACGGATTACGCAACCCTTGCACCTTCGTAGGATCGAGCGCTGTACCCGCGCTCAGCAGGAATCCACCTTTACGGCTGACTCCGTTAATCGTAAATTCTGGATCATTAAGCAACTTGTTCTCGTCGATCTGGTCTTGAAATACAGTACCACCGTCCTTCGGCTCCACATATTCCGGAGGCAACTTGCCGCTGTTTGCCGCGCGTATGGAGGTGAGCACTCGTTCGTCATTGACGTCGCGCGCCCCGTTGTATGCCTCGATCATTTCCTCGTACATTTGTTTTTCCGTCACATGGGTGGAATTGGTGCGCGCGTTGAAGGTGCCGAGTCCCGCCCAAGTCTGTTGGCCGGCGGCGTCACGGCCCATGTAGATCGAATTCTCCCCTTGCCAGGCGCCGCCCGGATGCTTGAGCAGGTATTTCGGGTGATTGTAAAAGTAGTACCACTCGCCTTCCTTGATATTCGGGCGGTTACCAATTGTGCCTAGGTCCCCGGCGGTCGCGGCGTCTGTAGATTTGAAGAAGGTCCGTACTTGAGACTTGCCGCGCGGCGAGATGATCATGCGCTCCGCTTCCGGCGTTACTTGACGTGAAGTCCCAAATTTTGAGTCAAACTTGTCATCGCCCACCGCTGCGCGCAGCGTGTCCCACTCAAGTGCGATCACTGTTGTCTGACATTCCGCAATCGTGAGCCCCTTGAGCCAAGCTCGGATCCCGTCCGCCGCACTCATACCGGCCTTAAGCCGCCACTCCATGAAGCCAAGTTTTTCCCAGTAGGCCGGCGGCGCAAAACCGGTTCGGAAATCCTCTCGCCATCGATCGGGAAAAGCTGACTCGTAGTTTTCAGCGTAGTGAATCCCGGAATCGGCAGTATGGGGATCCAAGTTGGCGTGATCCATGCCTTCGAGTATGTGTTGCCCCATCTCCTTGTCGTTTGCTTCGATCTCCGGATCCTTCTTTTTAGGAGGCGGCACATGAGCATACAATTCATCGAGCTTACCCATGGTGTGACGGCCGATGACTCCGTCCGCCACGCCGTGTTCGAGCAATCCATATTTTCGCTGGAATGCCTGTACCGTCTTAAAAGTTTCGCTGCCAAATATGCCGTCAGGCTCTCCAAGTCTCTTGGTCGTAACGGGCATCGAGAAACCATCGTCGATGAGGGCTTGCTGAACGATCTTGACGGGCTCGCCAGAGGGTTCACCGTTTTGCATAGGCGGATTGTTATCGAAGGCATTTTCAAGCCGAATATTTCCAGCAAAACGAGGGGACTTGAGGTTCTCCGCTCTTTCAACTGCACTTAGCCGATGGAGCATCGTACTGAAACGAGCCGACTCGCGTTGTTGCGATTGAACTGCCTGGCTGCCGAGTTGAGTGCCTCCGGTCTGTTGAATCGTGTGGGTCAGTTCGTGCGCGAGCAGCCGATTGCCGTCGCTGGTACCCGGGGCGTATCGGCCTGCTCCGAAAACGATATGATTTCCAACCGTGTAAGCAAGGGCGTTCACCGCTTCGGCCGATTCGGCTGCGCGCGAGTTGTCATGGACTCGCACACTGCTGAAATCTCGGCCAAAGCCGGGCTCGAGTGCTCTTCGCGCGGATTGGGCGAGCGGTTCGCCCGAAGCGGCGAGTACATCCTCTACAATCGGAGGCACTTCCACTCCAGCACTGTTGACACCAGCCGAACTTCGCTGCAACGCGATGGGCTTCTCGCTCCCCTCGGCGCACTCCCCGATCGACCCGCCTCCGTATGCGCATTTCTCGCTGACTCGGGGACCTGACACTTCGGAAACAGTGCGTCGAAGAAGCCGCCCGAAGGCCCGGTTGCCGAGGGTACATTGAAGAACCTGGAGAGGAACCCGTTCCAGAATGCTGCGCTGCGCGGAGTCATGCCCGGTATGCTGTCCGCTGGTACGGTCTGCATTGTTGTGATCGTCTTCAGAACTCGAATCGCCCGCCTCTGAACGCAGCGCTTGCTGCGACATCACCTTTTCTGCCACTTCATCTGCTTCTTTTTCGAAAACGTCATCTGGAGAGCCGATCGTGAGTTTGGGCTGCAGCATTCCCAAGGTGAGAGCGCGGCGGGTTACGAGGTTTCCTAAAATACCTTGCATCGAATGCACTGGATGAGGCGAAAAGGAGGTTGCAACCGGGGCGACGGATGGCCCGGCAGCCGATTTCGGCCTGGGGGCGGCATCCCACGTCGCTTCGAGCACCTTCGTCTCAGGTTCAGTTGTTTTCCCTTGCATCCTGTCCTTCCGCGAGTTATTTCAGCTCACGACTTTAGAGTTGTCTTAGCCTCAGCTTATGTAGCCTATTCAAACTTAGCCGCGACCAGCAAGATCTCTGTTTGTCCTTCTGCTTTCACCCAGACCGCCAAGGCGTGCGATTCATCCAAGTTGAAATTGACGGCAATATCTCTATGGAACGATGCACCGCTTACAATCTCCTTCAACAATTCGGTACGTTCTCCTTTGTTCTCGTGAAGGTTCCAACCAGTTCGCACCAAATTGACGGTTACACTTCCGCGGGTGGTTCCGGCGATGCGAAAGCCGACGATACTTTTCGCAGCTGGCGGAACGGGAATTGACATCCATCCCCGAGCGCCCCTCTCCTCGCAGTAGGTCCGGTCCTCCTCGATGATGAAATCCACCTCTTCATCCGCGCCAATGTGAATTCTGGCTCCGCTTTTGGGGGAAGCAACCCGCGTCGGCTTGAAGGGCAAACGCATCCATCCGGCCGCGGGGTTGGATGGCGCAATGACTTTTCTTACCATCGCGTCAGTTTCGATGCGGTGTATGTGCCCGACATCGTTCACATGCACCCGCGCCAAAGTGACGACGGAACCATCTTTTCCGAGGTCCTGCTTTGATTCTTTAATCTCGGTAGATTCGGTGAGCCGCGTGTACCCCTCGACGCCGCCAGCCGCTTGACGATCGGCGTCATCCCATCTCTCCGCGTAGGAGATGATGATGTGGGTGAGGGAGCTGCGCTCGAGTCCAGTGAGATCGCGAATGACGGGCTCAAAGAGCACAAGTTCCCGACCCTCTTTATCAATGGCCATCCCATGGCTGATGGTAATTTCGCGTTCTCCTTTTTTTTGCACCTCAAGGCCAGTTACCACTCCCCAGCCGTGCAACAGCTGGTTGTGGCGACGCCGCATCTCGAGGTGATAAGCCTGCTCATCTTTGAAGTCCTGTTCTCGCAGGAACTGATGAGTAAAATAGTTAAGCCGCTTGATAGACACGAGCAATCTCCTTTGCTGAGGCTAGGCGGCCGGGGCCCCTAGTACAGTATCCTCACCTACCGTCGAGCTAATTCCCAACTGCAACTTCGGCGAAATAACATCTAACTCATAGATGGTGTGCGCGGGTTTGGCCAACTCGACTATCGCGTGGGCAATCTTGACCTGCGCTTGCACTTCGCGCGGACCGAGCAATGGAGCGACCAGGGTAACGCGGAAAAAGTAAGGAGCTCCGCCCCCAATGTAGGTATCGCTATCCGTGGTGGAATGCACTCCGACTTGCAGCGCTGGGAGTTCCGTGTCAGCCACCGTCGCGACCGCATCTACGCACAACGTCAGCAATTCTTCCAGATACTTTCTGGTTCCGCGGATGCGGTACAGAGAAATGATATGCGCCAGCAGCTTGCGTTTCCGGCTGTTGCTGAGTTCGGAACGCAGGGTTAGCGCGGCCCATCCTGCCAACCAAGGAAGAAACTCGTCTGGCGTCGCCAGAGGGTCGAAGAGCCGATGTAGTCGTGCGATTTCTTCTGCCAACCCCTCGATCGCGATCGCCCGGTCCGATGGTTCAATCATCGCTAACTTCGTGGGTGCCTTCTCTTCTTCAATTCCGAGCAGCACTTTTTCGAATGCGAGTAATAGCTGACCGAGGAAAGTCTTGGGATGGGCAGCGTCCACCTCTTGATAGATGGCGGGCAGATATTCCATCAAGTGCGGCCTATATGATGTGGGCGCTTTTGCCATAGTCAGGCCAGTTCATTCAGATCGCTCGGCTCTAAAACACAGCAGTAAGACACTCATCTTGCGACGATCGTAATGTCGTTTGCATCAACCCACACGCTCACCAACTCATCCGAGCGCAGGTTAATCGCTTCCAGTTCCTGTGATTTGTTCCACCTCAGCCGGTTTTCGTCGCCCGGGGCGACGACCAATTCGTCGATTTCTGCGCCAGAGTCGGGATGCCTGCTGCGGGTTATGTAGTTCACACCCGGGAGGCGATCAAGCAGCTGGTAAATCTCAGAAACGTAAACGTGTTTACCGAACGGCCAGCCTCTACCATCAAAACCGCCCTCGAGAGGGTCGAAGAATTTCTGAATTTGTTCGAGAGCATCGTCCTGCAAAGAGACCGGATCGGCTTCCAGTGTCGGCACGATAGTTAGGCGGACGCTCACCGTCACAAAGCGGGGCCGAACGACGTGGATCCTGGTGGTGAGAAGGCGCGCGGGTTCGAGGGCGCGGCGAACACTCCGAAGCAGCGCGGTGCTGGCACGGGAGCGGCGATTCGGTACAATCACAATGCTCACGTGGCCCGGGGCGTCGTCGACTTGCGCAGCCCGACCAGGATTTTGCAGGTTACGCTGGAAGATGCATTTTGCTCTCGCCACGCTTTCGAGATGCGACGGTTCGCGAACCTCGTTTGTAGCGAGCGCCAGATGTTCATAGTCTTGAGCGGTAATGGCGCGCTGGGGACGGCGTAGCTCGAGAACAGTCGAGCGTTTCTCCTCAGCTAGCGACCTCCCAGGTTGCCATCCAGGACCGTGGATCAGTCGCAAAAATGCCAACACATTCTTGCTGCTGATCCGGTTCAACTCGTACATCAGACCTTCGCTAATGTACGCGAACAGCTCGAGCAGTGTGATTCCAGGATCAGAAGGATTGAAGTTGGTCCATTCGCCCGAGTTGCTCGGAATCAGAGAGCGCGCCTCGGCGTTTAACTTCTCCCATGTGAGATCATCGAGATTGATTAAACGCAGCGGCACGATTTACTCCTCCAGCGAAAGTGTGATTTTGTGACTTCCCGGACAGATCACGAAATGGCCTGACCTTTCAGTACTGGGCCGGTCGGGCCTCTGGATCAAGCGCAAGTCCCGAACGTGATTGACTCCAGGAACATTCTCGATCAAGGCAAAGAAATCGGAGCGCTGAGCTTCCTCGCCAAAGTTCCAGCCGGTTCCATGTTTTCCTCCGCTCACGGGATGCAGATATTTCTCAATCACACGAATCGTGGACAGCTCCACCGCGCTTGCTGACTCGTGGTCGCACAAAGAGATCTCGCACTCCACATCCACCTGAACATATTCAGGGCCGACTAGCTTCAAAACGGCGGTAAGTTCGCGGCGAGCGTCGAGATAATTTCTTACCCGATCGAACAAATCCTGGGAGGGCCGCGGCTTTCGGTCGGTTGTGCGCGCCATGATAATCAAACTGATAACGCCAGGCGTTGTTTGCTTAGCGTCCGGATCACGCGATAGGTCGAAGAGCGGAACGCATTTGGCGCGAGCAACCTCGCGGGAGGCCAGCATCGCTAAATCCTCAAAGTCTTCTCCGGTTACGGCGCGACCGCCATGTCGCAGAGTGAGTGGGCCGCGTTGGAGAAGCTCGGAGGTCGATTCGGAGTCTGTGCCACCGGTGCCCGCCTCAAAATTCGTAGCCTTCTGCAGGTACGGAACGGCACTTTTCAGTTGCGTGACCGTGATGGCAGGCTTGTTACCCACGATCCCGCCGCCGGTCCGATAAGTCATCCGAACGTTTCCCACAAGAGGAGGAGGGATTTTTCCATAGGTCCCGTCGCCGAAAGTGATCTCGCCACTCACGCGGTCGAGCACGTAGTTGCGGTCGCGGGGTCCGGAGCCATAGAAGTTTGGCACTTCGTGCCACCGCACCCAGAAGGCATCGCTTTTGCTGATTGGATCAGGCACGCGAGTGATCGCGTCAGGGCCTTCATCGTCTTCGATCTGGGCGCTTTCCTCTCGAGATGGTTCGGTCGTCTCGCGAACCTCCAGTTTTTGGTCCGCCAGCACGGGCGCCTGAGTTGTTCGGAATTGCTGGCTTGGAGTTCCGGTACTGGCCCCGAGAATTTCATGGGAAACTGTTGTGCCCTGGACTGCCATCGTTGTGTTCAAAAGAACCTGACTCAACGATGGCATGAAGTTCACATCATCCTGTCGCATGCGGAGCCAGTAGCGGTTCTGTGCAAATTGCTGGCTAGGGGAACAATTCGAGGGCCAAAGAAAACGAATCAGGCCCGTTCGTCGAACTCCGCGGGTATCGTCGAGCACGTTCAATTTCGTCCAAGCTTCGCCGCTCCAGTATTCCCAAATCGCGGTCGGCGCGGCAAAACCAGAGTCTTCGTCCTGTCCGGCACTCTCCGCGGACATACCCATGTAAAGGCTGATCGGGCGATTGTGAAACATTGCCGCAACTTCCGTCGACGAGGGCGGCAGACCAAATCCAAAGTACAAAGTAGGTCGAGCCTGGTCGGGAGACAGAGGACGAAAGGGTTTGAACGAACCTATCAGGGGATCATGTCTTGTGTACTTGAAATCGTTGTAAGTCAAAACTGCGCTCGGGTTTGTCTCTTTAGTCACCTGGTAATCCAATTGAATTGAATGAATCGAAGGTGGCGCGAAGCTGGCAGGTACTAAAACGAGGGAACCTTCTTTGTGCAGTTCTCTTTCAATAAGGTTCCCTTTCACACGTTCTAAGTGAGCATCCCTTCCATAATCACCAGCAACAATTCGCACACGGATCCAGTAGCCGTTCAGACCGTTCAAGGTCAGGGGGGCGGGAGGAGCAGGAAATTCAAAACGTATATCCCCCGGCTTGGAAAACACCCTCGTTCCGTCGGAAAATGCGCCCGCTGGAGATTCGTCGCTATGTCCGACGAAACGTACGCGACCAGCGCCAGCAGGAGGGCCAGTGGCGGAACCGACTTCCGAAATACCTAACTCTTTCCACGCTCGTCCATCCCAGAACTCCCAGAGCAGTTTAGTATCCCGGGGTCGAGCGGAGGGAACCGGCGTCTCGACACCATTCTCTGCCGGGTTGGTGACGGTGATATGTAGCTCTACAACGGCATCAGGATTCGAGAGTCCTTCGCGGCTGGCCAGATAAAGTGTGTCGCCGAATTTGGGCCGTTCCCCGAACGGGAAGAAATCTTTGGTCAAATCAAGTTTCTGACTATTGAAGAATGCCTGTTCAAACGACAATCCGGTGCGCGCCACTCGGGTTTCGAGAGTTAACGTTTTGATACTGGGAAGCTGCCCCTCTCGAACCATTCCGGCGGGGGCTTTCGGGAGGCCGGTAATCGGATTGACCAACTGGCAGCGCAGCCAGCGCCCGGGCATCCCGTCCAAGGTCAGCGCCGGAACGTCCGGGAGATCGAGGAAGACAACATCGCCACCTTTCGTCAAATTGTCCGTTCCATCCTGCAATGGCGTAAGCGCGATCGTAGCCATACCCTCATCGTGGGATGCTGAAGTCGGGACAGGAGCCTTCCCGACAGGCAGCGGCTTTGCGAAGCACAACTCCCATAGCAGGTTGCGCGGCTCGATAGGCGGAACGGGTTCGGAGTCGAGCTCAATCTTCAAACGAATCTCACTGAGAGCTGGCCAGACGGGAAACTCGGGAAGTGGCACGTAGAGAGCGTGAGGGAGCACTCTCGAGTTGACGAGAACGGCCGTGCCGGCGCTCGCAGGCGGAGCGTTGCCAGGCAGAGAAGGCGGCCCGACAGTGAAGCTGAGATCGGTGTATCGATCTTGATTGCCGTCCTTGATGGCGAGTGATTCTAGTTTGGCGGAAACGACGACGAGTTCCTTCTCAGTTTCAAAAATGACAGGCTTCTGTTCTCCGGGACCCGGGGGCGCGGCGACTTGGGTGCCTGCACGGACCAACGCGTGGGTAGCGCTCCCCGGCGCCAGATAGAAGGTCACCGGAACGCGGGACGCTTGTAGCGGAAGCGGAGAGATTCCGAGCAAGTCGAGGAAAGCGAGAAAATTCTTTTCCGGAGCCTTGTTGAGCCGGTCAACAATCATTTCTCCAAAGCGCGCAAACACCTGAATTAAAGCGTGGCACAATTCCTTGACTTGACCCTGGTCGACCCAATTCTGGACGTATACGGGCAGCACGCTGCGTACATCCCGCGCGATCTCGAAAGCGGAACGCTCATCGACTTTGGGAGGCTGCATGGTCACAAGGAACCGACCGTCAGAAAAAAGGGATAGACCAAATTGAAAAAATTATTGGTAGATCGAACCCGGTAGTGAATGTTGATGAGCAGCACTTCTCCTCTCTCCTTCACCTCAGTGTCGACATCGAGGACATCAATGCGCGGCTCCCAGCGAATGAGCGCCAAACGCACTTCCTGAGTAACCCGGCCGATGGTTGCGGCATCATTGAGCGAAAAGACGAGCCGGTGAATGCCGCAACCAAAGTCGGGCCGCATCACCCTCTCGCCCGGAGAAGTGGCGAGAATGATCCAGATCGAATCCTGGATACTCTTTTCACCTTGGCTGACCTTGATTGCGCCGTGGTCATCCAGGACAACTGGAAAGCTCCATCCTTTTCCTAGAAAATCTGCAAGCATTGCGTGGATCCTTCCTGCCCCTCAGTTAATTAATGTTCACCATCGCCCCTTTAATGGTCATCGGCGCCGTGGATTCGATGTCCATGGTCGCCTGCGCCTGGACTTTTATGTCCGCATCGCAAGTAATCTCCATGCCAGCGCTGGCGTGCATCGTCATTTTGCCAGTGCAGTTCAAGCTCATATCTCCAGTGCAAGTGAGGGTCATGCTGTTGTCTGAACTTTTTATCGTGACGCTGTTGCTGCCGGTTTTGTCTATGATCTCGATCTTCTCGTCCCCATTCGTGTCATCGAGCCGGATAAGATGCCCGCTTCGCGAGTGGATCACGCGGATGTTGTTCTGCCCGTCACTGTTGTTAGCAGGCGGAGCATCTTGGCCGTTCCAGAGGCCTCCCAGCACATAAGGGAAGCGCACGTCGCCATGCTCGAAAGCGATCAAGACTTCGTCGTTCACCTCGGGTAGGAAATATGAGCCGCGGCCGGCGCCTGCCATTGGTGTCGCCAAGCGCGCCCACCAACTCTCGTTATCGTCTGAGAGCCAGGGAAATTTGACCCGCACCCGGGCCATGTTGCTGGGGTCCTGGTTGTTAGTGACGATCCCCATCACAACGCCGTAGAAGCGGCCGGATTCGTGGGAGCCGCCGCTCGGAGTAAGAAGGTCGATCAGGCTCGTGGTCATTAGGTCGTGTTCCTGGTCACACTGAGTGAAGTTGAATATCCCGCCGCGCCGATTGTGTGAGTCGCCTGGGTGATTTTGTATTGTCCTGCGAAGCGCGGACCGACGCCGAGCAGTTGCACCAGTTGGCCCGCACGCAAGTCAGGCACACCGATCGTCTCCGCTGTTCCGGTCACAGTTTTCAAGGCTTTCTCGTTCAAAGTCGCCTTGGTACGCTGATCGCCTTCTTCCTGGGAACTCATGGGAGAAGTGACCTGCACTTCATCGCGATCGTGTCCATAAGCGGTGTGCGGTAGGCTCGACCCCGGTTGCGTGCCTCCCATGCTCGTGCTTTGATCGGATGGTCCGGCCTTCGATACGAACGCTTGCTTCGACTGCACATCATAGCCGCGTTGCTGGACATTGGATTTCGGCGCGAGAGCGTCGAGCTGAGGAGAAAAACTCTTCAGTGGCAAAGTATTGGGGCCGCAGGCGAAGGCCTGTTGCACGCCCGCCCAAACCAGCGTGTAGCTTTGCGGCTGGTCCAACTTCTTGCGGAAGATCAGCGTTTTGCCTTGTATAAGAATCTCGAAATTAAGCCTGGCGGCGCGCTGCTTCAGGAATTCGAAATCGCTCATGTTCGGTTGCATCAGATAGTCGTATTGGATCTGGGTATCGTCTGCTTGCGCCTGCAGTTGATAGTCTTGAGCGATTTGCTGCACCAATTGTGCGTCGGTCGTATGCTGAAATGTTTTGGTTTTGTTGGTACCGCGCAGGCGGTGCATACGCGTATTGCCACCGATGGCGACGGTGGGAATACCATCGGCCGGGAAGGTTGGGCTGATGCTGGTAATCTCCCCGTCGATCATCACTTGCATAGCGTCGGGAACATAACCCATGGCGATGCTCACGGAACTGCCTTCGCGAAATAGGCTGGCATCCGTGGGGTTGTGCGTCCAGCGCATGTCGGGAAGCGAGTTGGTAATAGTGAAGTTGAACGTGTCGAGGCTGTCGGGCATGCTGACCACGCTGACATTTTCAATGTTCATGGAAACATCCGCCTGTAAGCGAGATCCGTTCACCTGGACCTGGAACGCGGGCGCGAAATAGTTGGTCACGATTCAACCTTCCTCATTAGGGCAGCCGCGGAACGATCAGGACATAACCGGGCTCGAGTTGAGACGGGTTGTCCAAATCGTTGGCTTCGGCGATAGCCCGCCATTTCCCGGGATCGGCGTATTCCTCGGCGGCAATGTTGTCGATCCGGTCTCCCGACTTCACCAGGCGTGTTTTCCGGTGATCGGCAGACTCCGTGGGATTCTCCTGAACCAACACATCCACATCGATAAACTCATTGAAAACGACGCTCAGCGTGGCCCGAACCGGCGTGCCATCCGCTAGGAACAATGTGAATTTGCCGCTGACATGATCCAGTACTCCACAAAAGTAAAACGTGCCCCACCGCAGCTCGCAAATCGGCGGCGCATGCGTGGAGGGATCGAGATATAGAAGATCGTAGATCTGGTCGGTGGCATTGGTGACGTCCGTCCCCTCTTCGAACGTGTCAAAGAACAGATCCATCGAGAGAGTCTGCATGTTGCCATGTACGTACTGCAGAATTGGCGCCTCGAGCCCTGGTATCGCTGCTTGCGCAATCGTATTTCCTTTGTCCAAACCATATTGCGTGGGGTTGAAGAGGGCTTGGATGGGTGGCTGTCCCTTTGGCGTGATCGAAATTTTCTGGAATTCCATGCTAGAGTCCCCGGCGCTGTTTTTCGCTCGCCAAGCGGCGGACCAACATCTCGTAAACCCGATTGGTCAGTTGGCCTAAGTCAACCCCCGACACGCTTTGCGGGGTGGAACCACTCTTCGCTGACAAACTTGGAAGTGACGCGGCTTGCCCTCCCTCCACCGAGGTGGAGTTCGCCGCAGATCTCAGCAATCGATTCATGCTCCCCTGTGAATTCGGGATCTCATGATTGATGGTGGCCTGATTGAGCTTGGGCTGCGCGAGAGCCAGCTCCGTTCTCGCCCAAACTCGATCTCTAGTCGTGGAGTTTCCTGGGACGACCGGTCCCGGTGTGGAGACCCTGGAAGGAGACTCCGCCATAGTCACGTCGCGGTGTTGAACGACCTTGCGCAATAGCACCGAGGCAATTTCGGCGTTGGATGACACCAGCGGTTGGCGAACGAAACTTGTCGAGAGACCAGGATCAACTCGATGGTCGGCACTTCCTCTATGAATCCGGTCGCCGGGGGTGACGGGAGGCGCGGTTCCTGAACCCAGAACTGTTGCCGGGAGGTCAGTTTTAGATCGAGATAGTCGGTGACCAGCCAGAGCCAGGTTCTCACGTGCCTCACCGGAGTCGATCGTGTTGCCGCTTTGTCGTGAGATCTTCGCGGTCGTCAACGTGAGGGACAGCGGAATTTCGATCGGTGCTTGCGGCGTGGATCCAACTGCGATCGGAGTCGATGAGCTTAAACACCGGTCCGCTCGAGACACCTTTTGTACGTCATTGACATGGAGTTTCGAATCGAGCGACCCTGCTTCCAGCTTCTTCGCACGCACCAGGCTCGAATGCGACGGGCTTGACGAAATCGCGCTTGCGATTGTCCGAACTGTATCGGGCGACTCTTTTATCGAGTCAGTACTCACCAAAGCCGGTCCCGAAGTTTTTGCCGGGCTGGATAGTGAATCGAGCGGGAGGACCGCATCCTTCGTTACCGGGCTCGCGGACGGCGGATTCCTAGGTGCCTTTTCGGAGGAACTAGCCAAGGAGGTAGTCTCCTTGCGATGAGCGAAGGGCATCTTCGATTGAACACTCGAACGATTCGCCCATCCGTCGATTGGAGCCGAAGGAAGTGTTTCGGGCGTCTCACTTCGTTCCGAACTCTCCGGTTGATTTGAGCTTACGGCGATGGCGCCGTCCTGAAGAAAATTTCCTCCTATAGATGCATTGTTCACACGTTGTTGTCCGTTTAGTGCGGGTTCCAAGCCTCTATCACTGAACGACGGTTCGGGCGATCGTTTCGTTGAGGAAACACCCTCGGCGGCTGAATTCGCTGCTCGTGCAAGTTGCGCCTCCACATTCGAGTGTCTAGGTTGAGTTGGAGCGGCAGCCTCAGTGGTGCTGGGTATGACTTCAGAATCGAGAGGACGCGTCTTCGCTGCTTCGCTTGCGCCGTTTTTGCGTAATAGAAGTGGAGAACTCGGTAAGGGTGGATCGGAGATACGCTGGACAGGTTGGGCAGCGACCGGAGCATCGCCGGTTGGCAGATTCATCACGCCGTTTAGTTCGGCACTCGGAGAAGAATCGTTCCTTCTCGAAGTTTGATGTGAGCCTTCGTTTGCTTCCGAATTCATGGACTTGAGGGCGATTTGCTGGGAATGCCCCGTCGTCTCCGCCGGGCAGTGAAGTTGAGCGTTTGCCGGACGCTCTAGTCTGTTTACCGGGCCTGATACCCCTGAGGCAATCTGATCTGATAGCGATGGCTTCGCGCTGCTGGACGCGGAATCTGCGGACTGCCTCGAATGCGCCTCTCGCCGATACGAAATCGGTTCCGAAGCTAAGCCATGCGGGTTCGGTGCATCGTGTCGAATGGGCGAAGACTTACTGGCATTCGCGAAAGCGGCGGCGCCGCGCTCATTCACAATTTCGGAAAGAGTTGCATTCTGCGCTTTTGTCTGCAGCTGAGTTCCCTTCACTGCGCGCAAAATAATTGGAGGCCCCATTTGCACCGGGTTCGCTGCTCCGAGCCCAGAGCTCGAGATATCAATATCCGCGGCAGGCTTCTTGCCAACGGGGATGACCTCCGAACTGCGGGTCGTAGCTTCCTGTGCGGCTGGTCGCGAGGCTCCGTCCGATTTGGGCCGCGTCACCTCCTGCCGGTAGCCCTTGCGTTGCACGCGCACGCCACCAATCGGCTTGAAGGAATTGTCGATCGTGATCCCGGCGGGAGACGCGGTCGCTTTGTTTTTCGTGATGGGGGAGAGGACGCGAGGTGTGGAGGGCGACTCATCCTTCGCATGGGCACTTCGCCCCAGAGAGCCCTGTCGCATAACCTTACCCCTCGCCGAGCCGGGCGACTCGGCTACCATGACATCTGGCCTCACGGATTGCGCGGATGGGTCGGCGACATAATGTCCAATAGAAGCCAATCCAGCTGGTGTTTCAACAATCGGTTCCTGAGAACCCGGCACCAGCCGTGGTTTTGCTGCTAGAGATTGCCTGCTACCTCCAGAGGAAGAGAGCGCTCGGTGCCAGAGCGGGCCAGAGGGAACCGCAGAGAGAACTCCTTGGGCGCTCCACCGTTGTTGCGTCGAACGCTGCAGCGGCAGGTGATCGCTGAACGAATAAATTTGGCGCGCCAATCCCGGCCCAAGCCCCAACGGAATGACGCCCGGCGAGTCGTAGTATCGGGCATAGATCTCTTGGCCCAGGTCAGCATTTTGACCACAGGCTGCAAGTTCGCCCGATAACCGCCCTTTCGTTTGCTCTCCGTGTTGGTGCATCGCACCACAAGCCTTTCTCTATGTCGTCTAAATTAAGCAGTGTGATCCTGCCTCTGCTCTATACCGAAATCGATGCGGATACATCAATTTCCGGCGCCTCAACCGTGACTGAGACGCTCGCAGCAATGCCGAGACTAAGTTGCATCGTTGCCGCCGTCGCATTGCTGGTAAACACCAAGCCTTCGTGCGCAAGCTCCAATGTCTCGATGGCAACTTCGGAACTTTGCGCTTTGAATTCGGGTCCGACCCACTTCACGGGATAAGCGTTTTGAAGCGTCCAACGTCGTTGCTCGGAGCCGGCGCTGTCCATGAGCACAACCGCCAAAGATTTCCGCTGCGTGATGCCCTGCAGCACATCGCAATACCAGGTCCACAACTCAGTGCTGTTTGCGACCCCTCGTTTCAGAATTAAATTCGATGGATAGCGAGCGGGACCCGACCGTTTGTGAATGTATTCATTGACTCCACCCTCGCGGTATTCCTGCACTTCGATCTCAGCCTGCAGGCCAGACACTTCGCTAAATCCGCAGGCGATCACGCCATCGATCTCGACCGAAAAATTGAAACTGAGAAATGGATCGTGGCGGTCACCCGTCGGCATGAATGAAACTCCCTCTAAGCCGGTTCGCTGAGCTCGCGGTTAATCCTCGAAACCTCCGCAGCCCAACGTTGGCGCTCGCGGTGATCAAAGGACATGATTTGTTCGTGCGGCCAGTGCAGGTAATAGGCAATGAAGGCTACCTCCTCGAACAATCGATCCGAGGGGTAGCCAATCATTCCCCCACGCCGCTCATCTCCAGTTCGAATTTGCCCTCACAATGCGGGCACATCACGCCGACGCGGCTGTGGCCGTTCTCGTTGATGCGACGGTAAAAATCCTGCAGAAATGCCAGATCAGCCGAGAATAGGCTCTCCATCACCTTCGGATTAATGTTGGTCAGATCGCCGAGACGGGTAACCACCCGCGAAAGCAGAATGATGACCAGATAACCCGGATTCGATTGCACGCGCGGGTCCTTCATGGGGGCAACTTCATCGAAGGCCGTGGCGAGACGCATCACACCCTCGCGTTGTACGTTGCCCTGCGCATCGACGTAACCACGCGGCAAAGTAAAGGGAAACTCCGTTTGTACCGTCAAGCCTTCTTCACTCCTTCATGCACGATATCGAGCTGTTCAATCGCCACCTCGTTCGCAGTGGCATTGAAGCTGGGGCCGGTCCACTTCGTCGGCCATCCGTCGACGAAGTTCCACCGCAGTTTTTCTTCGCCCGATTCGTTCATTAAAACAATCGAGCCGTTCTTGCGCTCAGTCTTTCCCTCGATCGTCTTCTCGCGCCAATCCCAGAGCGAGTGATCGTCTGTGATTCCCCGCTTCAAGGTGATATTGGAATACTTCGTTTGGCCGGGCAATTTTCGGTTGGTGTAAGCCTTGTCGGTGCCCTCGCGGTAATCGATCGGGTCCGATGTGGCGTCCAGTCCGGAACACTCCCGAAAACCCGCCGCGTTGATTCCGTCAATTTCGAGCTTGAAGTTATATCCACGATAGGGATCTTTTCTATCTCCGGTTGGCATGCTTCCTCCTGTTTCCTGTTAATTTTGCTCGGGCCGAACCGGCCCCGAGATGCTGACTCCGCTCGCCCCATGAATGAGGCGGACCACGACAAACTCATAAGGCACCGCGGGCGCAAGGCCGATCTCCGCCACTACCTCGCCGACTTCGCAGACCTCCTGAGGATTGGTCTGCCCGTTGCACTTCACGTAAAATGCCGCCTGGGGAGTGGCTCCTTTCAGCGCGCCCTGCCGGTAAATGTGCAGAAAATAGCGGTTGAGTTCGCGCTCGATTCGCGCCCACAGCCGCGCATCGTTGGGCTCGAAAACGACCCCACCCATGTGCCATTCGATCCAGCGCGCCGCAGTTAGAAACAAACGGCGCACGTTAACATAGGTCCAAGCGTCATCATTGCTCAGCGTGCGCGCTCCCCAAACCCGCATGCCCCGTCCTGGAAACGATCGCAGACAGTTCACACGCTTGGAATTGAGATCGGCCTGGTCCTGGTTGCTGAGTAAGCGCTCCAATCCGAGCACTCCCTGCAAAACTTCATTGGCTGGAGCTTTGTGTACGCCACGGGCATGATCCGTGCGCGCGTACACCCCCGCAACGCAGCCCGATGGAGGCACGAGTAACGTACCCCCGCCGAAACGATGAACTCTCACCCACGGGCAATAAATCGCCCCATTCTTGCCATCGATTTCACTCCACTGTCCCCATACCAGGTCGTTGCTGTCTCCCTGTCTGGAATCCAGAATGGCAAAGCGGTCGCCAGTAGACTCGCAATGGTTGACGACCAACTGCTGCAGTTCAAAGGTTGCTTTCCTGTCCTTAACCAAATCCGGTGCGCAGACCAGATCGATTGTGTTCATGTGCGCAGTGGCTTGCAATCCGTCTTCGAGACTCTGCCCGCTGCCGTCTTTCAAAACCACCACGTAACAACGCCGACCACCATTCTCAAAGAAACCGCGAACGGCATAAGCCAGCCAGCAGTCGCCACTTGGAATTCCGATGTGATCCTCAAAGTGAGCCCACAAGCTCAACAAATGAGGGCGCGGCTTTCGTTCTTTCTTAATCCACTCGCAGGCTTGCGTGATCGATCCAAGGAACACAGGCACACCGGTGTAGAACATCGAACGCCGGGGCAATCCAAACGTATCTTGCAGATATACGCCGGGAGCCTGGCTATCGAAAAAAAAGTTCTTGTCTGCCACAGATGTGCCTTCCATTTCAGTCTCTGCTTTCTCCTAGCCTTGCTCGTCGATTTACTGGGCAGCCGGTCCCGCCCACTGCTGGATGCGGAAGATGACAAATTCGGCCGGCCTCACAATCGCCACCCCGATCTCTGTGATCACTTGCCCCAGATCGCGAACTTCAGGCGGATTGGTTTCCTCGTCGCATTTGACATAGAAAGCCTCTTGTGGAGTCAATCCAAAGAGCGCCCCATCCCGCCATACATTGGTGAGAAAGGCGGTCACATTGCGGATGATCTTGGCCCACAGACTGGGATCGTTGGGCTCGAAGACAACCCACTGCGTTCCTTCGTCTATTGACTTGCGAAGGAAGATCAGAGTACGGCGCACGTTTATGTACTTCGTGTCCGCATTTAAGTCGCCGCCGATCGTCCGCGCCCCCCACACGTTGATTTTTCCGTTGATGTAGCGGATCGCATTGATCCCATATGGATTCAACCCGGCCTGCTGCGATTTGCTGATCTGATATTCAACGCCCAGGGCACCATGGATCGGCTCGTTTGCTGGGGCTTTGAATACGCCACGGGTTTCGTCCACTCGAGCCCAGACTCCGGCTATATGTCCGCTCGGAGCCACTGGGATCTCGCCTTCTCCGCTATCCGGATCGGTGAACCCGGTGACTGGGTCGTAGACCCGAATCCGCGGAAAATAGAGCGCACCATAGTCCGTGTTGGTCATGACCTTGATGTTGTTTTCCGTGAAGTCAGCGTCAGGCCCCAGATCGGGAGGGTCAAGGATTGCGACGCGATCCGACATATTCTCGCAATGATCGATGATGTTGCCTTGCACCACGGGGTCAATGATTCCGGGAGCAGCGACGATCGAAATCTCATCGATGGCTTCAAAAGGAGTCAGCGCCGTGGGCTCTTTCAAAGCCGGCATGTCGGGATACCGCATCACAAAGCAACGCGTGCCGCCGTTGTTGAAGAAACCGAAGACTCCGTGTACGAGACGGTTTTGATCGGGATCGGTAGAAAAATCTCCAAAGGACCGCTTGAACTCCGCAAAGGTCGTGCACAGCACCGGTTTGCCGGGACCGGCGAGTGTGCCCGCATTGCTGCGCGCGGTCGCCAGGGACAGATTTTGCTGAGCTGCGCGGAAAGCCTTCAAATCGTCGGGCCCGGTTTTCGCCGGACGCGGCGGTCTAACTCCCTGCTGCGTTAAAGCATCAAAAGCCTGTTTCGCGGCGGTGTAATCCGCCTCGGGAGCGGGAAAAGTCCACAGCCGATACGGCCTGTTTTTGTCGTCGGTCGGCTTGGTGGGATCATAGTCTGGATTATCTTCAGGGATTTGAACCGGACCTTTAACGATGCCCACAAACGCCGCTGTGCTGGTACTGACTCCAACGATCGGTTTGATACTCGATGGTACTTCCTCGACATATACACCTGGCGCTAGATATTCTGGCATTCTGATTGCTCCTTATATTGAGATCTTTCTCTGGTGAAACTGCGGCTCGCGGCCGAAAAAGGAAATCCCGTCAGCGCCGCGGCTTTCTTCGAGTTCTGAGATCGAACTTCATGATCCCCGCGATCCCCTTCGCAGGCTCCGTTTTATGCGCCGGCGTGGGTTCGTTCTCCGCCCTGACTCTGGTCTTGGCGGCTGGCCTGATCTCCGGCTTCGTTGGCGGCTCCGGCTTCGATTCCTGCTTCGCAGGCGACTCCTCACGCTGCGCTTCGTCAGTGACGCCGGCTGTAGGATCGTGGTCGACTTCCGCGTCATCCGATGATTTCTTCGCGCTCATCCTCTTGGCCTCCTTTTTCCGCTTCCGGCTGATTCTGGCAACCATTCAAGCTTCTCAGCCCGACACGCCGGCCTCACCCGCTCTCACGCGTCAGTGTGAAGTCAAGGGGCTGCGACACTCCCGGACTCGCCACCGTCACCGACTGAGTTTTGTCACGGTAGCCCTGCGCGGAAACCACAAGCACGCGCTTCCCCGGTTCAATTCCTGTGACTGTGAATTGCCCTTGCACATCGGTGAACGTCCGCTCGCCGCTGCCCTCCACTCGGACCTCGGCCAACATCACGCCGGACTTGCGCCCGGATCCGGTAACCTTCCCCTTGACCATCGTCGAAGGCAGCGCCAGCGAAACGAAAACGACCCTCTGCGGGCCCTGACCGCCTTGCGGGATGGTGACGGTTGCCTCGGCCAGACCGAAACGTTTGCCGTAACTCGGAACAGGAGCGCGCAACTTGTTACCTTCGGGTCGCTCGCGAAAAACCTTGTCGAGATCCGGAATACACGCGCTAAGTTCGTACTTGCCATCCGGCAGATCAAGAAAATAAAAGACTCCGTCAGGCCGCGTGCTCGTTCTGTCCGGTCGCTTCAGCGTGGCATGCCAGCGATCTCCATACGGTAGTGCGGCGACGCCGAGTTTCGTATCAAACTCCTTCGGAACTTCGCCGGGCATATACACAATTGCATCGACAACTGGTTTCCCTGTGCCCGCGTCGAGTACGCGTCCCGCGATCGAAACGTGATGTCGCGCCATCTGCCATTCGTTCATGTCACCATCACCTCAGGACGAATTTTCAATGTCTTGTCGATCACTGGCACCTCAGTCTTGATCGGCTGATCAGGCACTACACCGATAGTGACGGTATAGTTCAACGCCGCCTTGGGCTTGCCGCCAAGCGCCTGCCAAAATTCCGCTACGCTCTGCAGTCTGCCCGGTTGCAGTGTGCTTGAGGGTAGCGGAGGTTCTTGCCCTTTTAGCGAACCTTGCAGCAAAACCTCTGGGATCACGGGGTGCCGCACCAGAACCTTCATCACTTCACTCAGCAGCCGATGTTCGTCGAGCGCGCGACTCGTGGAACTCTCGCTGGCCCACGCAGTGATCAGATACGAGCAGTCCACGCGCACCGGAGGATGCCTTTTTGCAGCCGTGCCATTGTCGTTGTGCTCGACAATCCAGCCGGTCCGGCGCAACTCGAGATTCTCCCGGATGTCGTAGAGAAAAAGGTCAACCGCCGGTAAGGTGACTGTTGACGGAGGAAATTCCGCGTCAGGAGCAGCGAAGCTGATCGCCACCTGCTCGACTAACGCAGGCGCAAGTTCGCGCCTGAGAAGTTCTTCCACCGTTCTGTCGAGATCGTCGATCATGGATTTGTGCGATGCTCCTCTGGCGATGTCCGCGGCGAGACGGTTCCCTGACTCGTTGGCGTTGTGCTCGAGGTATTACCATGAGACTCTGGTTGTGTGGCCGAGACCGTTCTTGGCGCGCACACATCGTCTTGCGTCGCCGCCGGTATGTTTCCGCTAATTTCTACATCCACGCGGCGCTCGTTCGGGTCTTCCGTAGCGGTCTGAGCACCGAACGCTCCCATGGCATAGCTGCGCACGTGGGCGTCTGACCCAGCAAAGTCAGCAATGATCTGTTGAACTCTTTTTGCCCGCAGTTCGGCCAGGTTGGAATTGGTTTGCTCTGATCCGGTTCTGCTCGCCCGCCCCGTAATGCGCAGCTGCCCGGTCCCTCGCTCCAAGTCCTGCCGAACGTTCCGGTCGAGACCAAAGTACCAGCCGTAGATGTCCTTGCGTGCTTGGTCCTCATGGACGAATCGGTCTGAGCCCACGACGAACGGTTGAAAAGACTGGGTACAGTGATATTCTCGCGGACTGGGGTTTCCCGCGACATTGACTTTGGCAGTGAAGCTCGCCTCAAATGCTTGTGTGTTAGGAACCTGGGTCTGGTGCTGTACTTGACCACTCAGAGGACCTACAGTTACTCCTCCTTGAACTGCCTCCGCCTTCTGCTCCTGATACGTAACTCTAGGCGACGCGGTTACAGACAATCCCGTGTCGTCGACATCGGCATTCAACGCGGGTTGCGGATCCATTGCAGCACCCGTGCCATTGATGTCGTGCCACACAACGTGCGGTTGGTTGACCACCTTGACGACTGTGTCGTCTGTTCCCGCAGTTACTGGAATCCGGAAAGGTGCATCCACCAGCAAAGTAGCAAAGCCCGAGGTCGCTGGACCCACAACAGCCCTTCCTCCGAAGGCCCAGTTTGCATAGATCCTCAGCCGCACCTTGCCGTGAAATCCAGCATTGGCAGCTTGTGACAGAGTCTTCTTGAAGGTGATCTCTTGTTCTTGTTGTAACGGCACGGATTCCGACATCTGGCCACCTTCAAAGAGTTCGGCGGTCGCGTCCAACGTGATGTGTCCGTTTGAAACGTCCCGTGTGATCTGCCGCTGGAGCGTATTGCGCGATGAGGACGCTCGCGTGGCCACAAAGTCGGGGCTAAGTTGCCCCGCGGCAATTCCCTTGCTGCTGCTTGTCAAACTGCGTGGCGATGTTTGAGTGATGGCCCTCGCTACTTGGTCCGCTTCCAGTTCGTACTGATCGTCCGGCTGTCCGACCGTCAACTTGCCTTGAACGTGTTTTTTCTCGTCATTCTCACATTTAGAACACAGGCGCTGGATCTGAAAACGCTGAGCCTTGCCTGCGACTGGAGCCGCGTGACCCTGTTGAACGACATGTGTCAATTCGTGAGCCAGCAGCTCTTGACCTTCCGAATTCGAAGGATCGTATGCTCCATCGCGGAAGAAAATGTCCTGCCCGGTCGTGAAAGCAACGGCATTTACAGCGCGGTTGAGTTCGTGGGCTTGAGCACCGGTGTGAACGCGCACTCCTTGAAAATCAGAACCGAAAGCCGACTCCATTTGCCGCCGCACTCCATGGTCGAGGCCCTCCCCACCTCCACGGGCCCGCTCGATGGCCGACTCGACATCTCCATCCACTTCACCGCCTCCCTGCCGGGCCCGTGCCAATACCCGCTGCACATACCGGTTCCCATATTGCCGCTGCAAATGCATAACGGAAGTGACGGTTCGCGCCCGCTGTGAACCGGTCGCGAGGTCCACCGCCGAGCCGTGCCCTCGGGCGCTGCCGGCAGAGGTTACACGAGTGTCGCAATGGGCGAATGAGTCCGGATGGGAGGCAACCCTGGCTTCGTCATCATGCTGCTCTCGCAGCGCCACGCAGTGAGAGGTGGTTCGGGGACGTGCCTCGTTTTGATGTTCGCGCATAGCCGCACCCTTACTGAAATTCTCCCTGCCGGACCACCTTCCCCATTTTCTGGAATTCGCGCCGCGTGCCGTGAAGAAGATGCGTCATGCTCACCACGCCGCCGTCGCTTGCGGCCAGAAACGCTGCCGCCATTGCAATGTTGCGGATATTTCCGCCGGGTATTTCGTAACGTCGCGCCATAAAGTCGAAGTCGAGATCCGAACTTTGTGGCGTTTCCTTGGGCCAGATTTGTTCCCAGATGCGGCGCCGCTCGCTCTGATCAGGAAAGGAAAACTCGACAGTGAAGTGCATGCGACGAACGAAGGCGTCGTCCATATTCTTCCGAAAATTTGTGGCTAGAATGACAACACCTTCGTGCTCTTCCATCTTTTGCAGCAAGTAGTTGACTTCAATGTTCGCGTAGCGGTCGTGGGAGTCGCGCACCTCGCTGCGCTTGCCAAACAGAGCATCGGCCTCATCAAAAAACAGAATGGCGTTACTGTTCTCGGCCTCGCTAAAGATGCGGCCCAGATTCTTCTCCGTCTCGCCGATATATTTGCTGACGACAGTCGAGAGGTCGATCTTGTAGAGATCTAGATTCAGCTCTCCGGCCATGATCTCCGCGGCCATTGTCTTTCCCGTGCCAGAAGGACCAGCGAAGAGGATGTTGAGACCCTTGCCGAGAGACACCTTGCGCTCGAAACCCCAGTGGTCGAAAACCAGGGAACGGTACTTCATGGAGTTGCAGATTTCCTGCAATTGCAGCAAACGATCTTCGGCTAACACAATATCCGCCCAACCATGGTGCGGTTTTATCTTGCGACCGATCGTCGAGAGTTTGCGGCTGGAATGAATTCGGCATGCTTCATACAAATCTGTAATCCCAATTTGTCCGCTCACAGGATCACGCCATCGAGCGAGGTCCCTTGCAGTTCGTGCAGCATCGTTGATCTGTCCGCCCGTGAAGCGGAATTTGTTCGCCAGCGACGCGATCTCACCCTCGGAGAACGACTCACCGGAACAAGTCACTTTCCACAATCGCACACGGTCGGCGAACGCTGGGCGCTGGAACTCCACCCGGACAAAAGTCGAATCTCGCAACTCATGAGACGGTTCCCAACTTGTTTCACCTGCCAAGAAAACCAGATCACCAAAATGACACATAGCGCGGAGGAGATCCTCGCGCTGCGTCTTCTTGTCGTCCGGTAGCAGACAGTCGATTCCATTCAAGTAAAGAGCATCGTGTCGCAATAATGCTTCACGGTTGGCTACGTGCAAAGCGGTCTCGAAAGGAAGATCACTCTGGGCCGCGAGCAAGCTCTCTGCGTTAACTGTCAGAAGCCCACGGCCTAACTCGCGGCACAAGGCTTGCGCCGTCACCTTTCGGCCGCTCCCGTAAGCGCCCTGAAAAAAGAAAACTGTCCTTTCGGATTGCCTCTGGCCTGCCACTTGGACAAGACGTTCTTTCAAATGGACGGGCAGTATCAGATCGTCCAGCGTGACTGCAGGCTTTACATTGCGAACATGTGGAAGCAGGCGGACGTCAAGCTCATCGGAGCCGAGTAAATGTTCGACAATTCTGGCGTCTGGGCGCAAGAAGCTACCCAACAAGGTGGCCGTTCGGTGTGGCGATTCATCGAAGAGGCAGAGCAGTTGGGCATCGATCAGCTGTCCACCAGACTTGAAGTGTCGACGTCTACTGAGTTTCTCCTCATGGGAGGCACACAGTAGGTTCAGAATCAGATCCACTGTCGCGCGCTTCTTTGTGATGTCGTCCTGCAGATAAGCGTACAGACGCTCGTAGCGAGGGTATATCTCGGGAGCTAAACAGATCAGGAGGCAGTCGACCTCAAAAGGACTCAGCCGAAAGATACTGGCGACCTGCTCCAGTCTCAGCTCGATACCTCGATGCAGGCTCTCTGATTTTCGCGCGGATATTGTGGCGTCCAGACTCTCTAAAGCGAATTGCAGGCTTGTCCAACCTTGGGGCTCGGGCGTGGCGGCGAAGCCGAACGCCTCCGACGGGCGAGACATCCATTCGTCAATCTCAGCTTCAGAAACAACCAGGCCCTGAAAGTGATCATCGGACGCCTGAGCTTGGCGAACCTGCATCACCTGTGCTTGAACCAGCAGCTGAATTCTGCCTAATTCTGCTAATAAGTGTTCCAGTGACGTTCGGAAAAATGCCTTGGGCTGGGCGCTCCCGGAGGCGTCGACCTGGTTCGAAGTTGGCTGGTCTTTCATTGGTCAGCGATCGGTTACTCTTGTGCTTCAATTGGCCCAAACGCCCGCTCGTACTGCTCCATCGATCTGCTCAGCACTTTGAGTAGCTCCCGGGCATACGACGGGCCCGTCACTATTCGGGTGTGGTAGCTTTCCTGCTTTCCGTCGGAATAAAGCTGTCCGAAGTCGAGCAGAAATTCGAAGGCATTAAAGCCAACCTGAAAATAGTTAGCGTATTTGCCTTCAACTTCGCCGCATTGCGCAGAGCCCGGCAATTCATCAGCCATCAAAGCACCTAAAACCCAGGTCTCAGCTATGCCACGCCGTTTGTTCAAACAGGCACCCGGTTAGAGTCATGGGCAATCCATTTGCCAAGTCACCTCAATCAAGCAACTTGCCTACAGAGCACTGAGAACAAAGAGTCGGGGGTCGGAGAACGACGAGATCGAAGCGTGAGGAATGAGCGCGATTGTATCCACAAACTGTTCGATTAATTTGCCACGGAATCTGGAGGTTCGGTGATGCGTCAACGCAAAACTACCCCAGGTTCGTGCGATTTAGCTGAAACAGGGCGGCAACCGGCGTTGCGCGTGGACTGTAACCGGTGGTGTAACGCTCAATGCCCGATGTTACAACTCGCAAAGCGGAGCGCTCAACCAACGCCTCCCGATGATTTAACATTTTTGTTGGGTTTCGCTAGCGCCCAAGCACGGGTCGCCGAACCGGCAAGTTGTCGAAGGCCGAAGGCGCAGGAGATCTGCTATAACCGAGGGCTGTCAAGAAATTTTGTAGCGAGCCATCTTTCGATACAGGGTCATCCGCGACCAGCTTAGCTTAGTGGCAGCCTTGCTCTTGTTCCAGTTGCTCATCGATAGCGCCCACAACAGGCGATCTCGCTCGTCTCCCGTGGAAGCTCGTAACTCCTCACACCGGCGACGAAACAACGACGGCAGGTGCGGGCGGGTTTCCCCATCGGAAGGAAGCTCAACGAAAATTGCTTCCAGTAGATTCTTGAGCTCTCGGATATTCCCGGGCCAATCATAGGCCAAAAGGGCGTCCATGGCTTCATCCGAAAGGCGTTCAACAGCCCTACCAAACTGCTGATTGAAGTACCGCACGAAGTGGTTGATCAACAACGGCAAATCTTCTTTGCGCTCGCGCAGAGGAGGAACATGAATTCGGGCGACGTTGAGCCGGAAAAAGAGGTCCTTGCGGAACTTCCCGTCGCTGACCATACTCTCCAACTCTTGGTTCGTAGCCGCAATAATTCTGACATCCACAGTCACGGCACCGTTCCGCCCGAGCCGTTGAATCTCTTTTCCCTCGATCATGCGCAACAGCTTCGCCTGTGCGTAAGGGCTCATTTCGCCGATCTCATCGAGAAACACCGACCCACCCTCGGCCGCTTTCAGTTTCCCTGCTTGCCCGCTCGTGGCTCCCGTGAACGCACCACGCTCGTAGCCAAAGAGTTCGCTTTCCAATAGACCATCAGGAATTGCTGCGCAATTTAACGTGACGAAGGGATTCTTTCGCCGCGAGCTCTGCTTATGCACGAGTTCGGCCACCAGTTCCTTACCGGTTCCTGTTTCCCCGGTGATTAGGATATTGCTATTCGAGGCAGCCATCTTTGTCATTCGCATACGGACTTCTTGCATGGCGGCGCTTTGCCCAACGATCTTGTAAGAGTCCGCCGTAGCGACGCAGTCATCGGGATCGCGATCGGCCCAAGCATCGCTTGCCGTTTTTCCCGCCAGGCAACGGACAACTGCGCTCGTTAACTCGTCCGAAGCAAAAGGATATTTGATGTATTCGTTGATTCCAGCCCGCAAAGCTGCGATCGCGAGTTCTTCCGAGCTGACCGCGGTCAGGGCCAACAGGCTAGTGTCAGGAGCCGACCGCCGGATGCTTTGCGCCAGGTCCAGAATGCTTTCTGCTCGCACCACCGACGGTCCCAAAATCACGAGGTTTCGCCCATACGGCAATGGTAAAAGCGACGCTTTACTTACCACCCGAACGATCGGTAGCCCATTCAGCTGTTTGCAAATAGCGTCCGTGACCGCCTCCGAATTTTCGAAAAGGACAACGGACAGTTGACCCATGACATGACCCAATTCCGCGAGCTAAGACTCGCTGTTTGATCCCCCGTACAGTCAGACAGTTGACGAATAAGATTCAATCACCTACGTCCAAATCACCACGAGATAGCTATGCGGGAGTTCTTCAAGGCTTCACCTGTGCGTTCAAAACCACGACCCATGTGATTCTCACTCCGCTTCCCTTGCCCCGTTTGCTATTGATCGTCAGTCGCCGAAAACCGTTGCGAATCGAGGGCAACTCGGTGAGGCCATATTCCTTTTTGTTATCCAGGGTGATTAATACTGGCAGTCCGGGGAGCGTACTGCCTTGGATTGCCCCTTGGCTCGGTCCGGAATCATCAATCGTTACAGTGCCGCCTCTTGCCAAGCTCCCCGACCAAACCAGGGTTCCCATCATGGGACCGTTATAGCGTTTCAAAGTCACGATGGCCGTCGCCGAGCGCGAAGGATCGGCAGCGCTGGTCGCGGTAATCCGAGCGATCTGATCCGCGATGACAACTATGGGCGCGGTGTACAAGCCCTCCTGGCTCAGCGTTCCGCGGCCGGTTAATGTCCAACGAAGGCCCGTGTTGTTGCTGCCGAGAATCACCGCACTGAACTTTCTGGTTTGCGAAGGTCCCAGTTCGGCACTCGCCGGGCTGATGGATACCGACAGAGGCCGAAGGGTGACTGTCGCCGTCGCACGCTTGCTCGGATCCGCATCGCTGATCGCCATGACGCGAACCGTCTCTTCCCCTGAAATCGCATTGGGGGCCTCGTATACGCCATCGGGCGAGAGACTGCCCGAGCCAGACAAAACCCAGCGCACCGCATTGTTCGTGGTCCCTGTAACCAATGCAGAGAGACGCTCGCGCTGGCCTGCTCCCAGAATCGAGCTTTCTGGACTTACGTTGAGAGCTACGACCGGTTGCAATCTCAACATCGCCACAGCCGACTTCGTCGGGTCGGCGCTGCTGATGGCAGTCACTTGCACCGTGCGCTGGTCAGAAACCTCCTTGGGCGCAAAGTAGACGCCATTTTTTGAAATGACCCCAGGACCGGAGATCGACCATCGCACCCCGCGATTGGATGTCCCGCGCAGTATCGCTTCAAAGTGGACATAGGTTGCAGCCGGGACAGTTGCGCTCTTGGGGGTTAGCTCAACACTCACCGGCTTCAACATAATGCTGGCGGTCCCCGACTGGTTTGGATCCTCCGCACTAGTGGCTGTGAGATGGACAGTCGCCTCCTCTGACACCGGAGCGGGAGCCGTATATCGACCGGCAGAGTCGACAGTTCCAATCTCCGGCTTGATCGACCAGCGCACTTGTGCGTTGCTGGTTCCACTGACATTGGCGGTAAACGTCGCACTCTCTCCAGCCATGAGCGTGGCGTTCTCGGGAGCCAGTTCCACAACTTCCCTGCCGGGCTCGAGCGTGAGTCGACTCGTTGCGTATTGCTTCGGACTGTCTATGCTCGTCGCCTTCACCGTGACCGTATTCTGCGCAGAAACAGAATGCGGGGCGGTATAGAGGCCGGTGGAGTCGATATTTCCCAAGGGTGGATCGATGGACCAGCCCACGGCTCGGGACGCGCCGGCGACGGTCGCCGTGAACTGTTGATGTTCAGAGATTTTCAGATCAGCAGTCGCCGGGCTCACCGCAACTTGGCCTGAAGCAAATTTGCCGGAAAAGAGCTCTTTGGCCAAAACCGCCGCTCCGGCGACTGCCGCCAGCAACAACACTAGACCTAGAGCCGTTCGCGTCGGCCATGGTTTCCTCTTTTGGTCAATGACCTTTTCGCTGGTTTTTTTGGCAATCTCATTGCGAGGAGGCAGCTTTCGGAGATAAACATGGTGTCCGCTGCGGACTCCGTTTTCAACTAGAGTCTTTGCCAAGTCGAGGTCTGTACCAGTGTCCTTATCGTAAAGAGTCCACTCGTGCGTTTTAGCGGAGTCGCCCCGGAGGTCTGCGATCAATTCTGGAACCGTCAAAGTTCCAGGAACCTCTACTTCATCCTCCTTGCCGTCCTCCATATGAAACTGAAACCGCAGATCGTCCGACTTCTTCCCGCGCCCCATTCGCTTTCCGCACTTGCGGCAGAATTTGTTGCCGGACTCGTTCTCAAGTCCGCAAGATCCGCAAACTGTGGTAGCTGGAGTTGCTTTCGGCACCGCGACGCGGAGAATCAAGCTCTGTCCAATTCGGACTCCGTTCTCATCAAGAGTTTGTTCTGGCTGAAGAACAAGGCCAGTTGTCTTATCAATTAGCACCCATTGTAGGGCTCGGCCGTTGCCATTGCTGCTTGGCAAATGTAAGCCTTCCACCAATTCGCTGAGGAACTCCGACGCCTTCATGTCGGAGGACACAGTGACCTTTTCTGGTTTCCCGTCGTCGACCTCAACGTGGATGGCGATATCGCTCATACAAATTCAATCGGATCACGATCCTGGATTTGATGCCGCAGCCGTTCGCGGCTTCAGATTGATAACTTTCTTGGCGGTCCTGCTGGCATCCTTGCTTCTCGCGATGATGGTGACGGTGACACCCTCTGGCTGCAGTTGTTCCGGCGCAGTGTACTGTCCATCGGTAGAAAGGCGCCCGACGCCGCTCGGTTCGAGACTCCATATCACATCAGCCTCAGCGCCGCCAAATGTCGCACTGAATCTCGCCGATTCTCCTTCTGAGAGTGTGGCCTTGTCACTCGTCACTTCTAACGTTGGGGTCACTGGCGTACCACTCGACGACGTGAGAACAGTAAGAGTTTGCTGTGGCGACGCGGCAGCTAACGCCCCCGCGCTCTCTGTAGGAACATTATCTTTTGCCTGCGCATGTGCGGAGCCACCGTCTACGGAAGCATCCTTTACCAGGGCGATGGTGCTCTCCGCAAATTTGGTCGGTACGGCAACGCTGATTGCTGAAACAACGACAGAGGCTTCTGCGGGAAAATTCGCTGGAGCAGTGTACACGCCGTCCTTCCCAATTTTCCCGCGATCCGGCGGACTTATTGTCCATTTCACCCCCGCTTTCCGCTCCTGCCATGTTCCACTGACCTTCGCCTGAAAGCGATAGCTCTTCGACGCTTGAAGTCGAATTTTGGCCGGAGTCACGTCGACCGACACATCAGCATTGACTGGCGGTAGCAGTCGAACTTGCGCGCTCGCAAATTTGGTCGTATCAGCCACACTCATCGCCTTTATAGAGACGGTCGACTGCTTTGCGATTGTGGCCGGTGCCTTATAGACACCCACCGGTGAAATGCTGCCCGCGTTGCTCGGATCGATTGACCACCACACCGGATCGTCGAAACCCTTTCGCTCTGCCTGGAATGCGACCTGTTGCGATGGGGCTAGGTCGCTCACTGGCGGCACGATTGTCATCTCCCAAGTTGGCGGTCCCGGCGCCAGCGCTGGCAGGATTGGCCTTGCCCTTCGGAGGGCGTCAATCTCGCTCTGCTGAGTCCGAGCCAAAACATACAAGTAGCCGATGGCAATTGCCATTATCAAACCCATCAATCCGGCACTAACTCGGCGCAACCGCGCAGTCCGGCGCTCCTCGGCTGTCACTCGATAGATAGTGAGCGGAGCCTCATTTTCGTTACGCCCACTTCGAATTGCCTTCAGCGAGAGAGGTACCTCGACACCACTTCCGCCCGTCATGTTTTTCCAGGTGACAATAGAGCTCTTCTCGAGATCGTGCGCCTCATAGAAACCCTGAGCGGAGTGGGGATCGTAACCTTTGCTCCCACCAACGAAGAAACCACCGCGATTCTGAATAGGATCGACGACCAGTGCCACGGGATACCGGCGTCTTTCGTAGGTCCTGCAGACATCGAGATCCCAATGCGACAAAAAGATTCTTATGTTGGGGTGTGAGTGGTACCAGCCAACCCTTTGTGGCACACGGTCGGCCTCCCCATAGTGTCTAGAGATTTCGTCGTCCAAGTCGCGCCAAGTGTCGGTTGTGAAGGTTAGTTGGACGGGTGAACCACGCGTGAACTTAGCGGGGACTGCATCCATAATCAAAACTGCGGGCTTTTTCTCATCTCCCATTGTCGTTTCGTAGCCCAATAGAAACCCACCGTGTTCGCGCGTGGTCTCTTGTGAAAGATGCTCAACAACTTTCTTGTACACGCTTTGCAATAGAACCACTTCGCAAGCTACAGCGCGAGGGGTGGTGGACGTCTGATGGATGGAGAGGCTACCGAGGTTCCCAATCCGGCGAGAGCCGTCTCCAACAGGTATCTCTGCCAGCGAGATGAACTCAGTTGTATCAGTCTTGGCCGGAGCGCTGATCTTGATTCGGTTGCGGGGTTTTACCACGAGAGGCTCGCTCATGACTTCACTTCCTAAGTCGAACTTAAGGAAAAGACAATAGGCCCGGCCACCACCTTATCGGCGTCCCAACGCCAATGAAACAAACCTGCTTGCATGCTTCGAGGGTCGACTACTAAGGCAAACTGATAGGGTTCGCCGAAAATGCCATGCGCCGACTGGTCGCTGTCGGAAAGAAAAATTCCTTGTTCGGGGTGCGTGTGGTACCAGCCCAACCATAACTTCCTGTCGCCTGCATATTTGTCGTGAATCTCTTGCCCTACCCGCTCCCAAGACTCCTCGGTAAAACTCAGATGATCGCTGGAGCTATCGAAAGAGCGAACTGGAATCGCATTGGTGACCACCAATTCGTAACGCCGCGCTTTGCTAGAGTTCCTGGTGAGCTCGCGTTCGCTGCGATATCCCACCAACACACCGCCCACTTCCCTGCGATGAAGATTGCTCTCGCCGCAGTGTTCTATCAAGCTGCGGCAAACCGACCCCGTCAGGGTTGCGGTTGCTTCGCCGGGCATTCCTAGGTCAAACGACAACTCAGGCACCGCGTCTGTGCGGGATGGATAACGCTGCCGCGCCGGAGATGACGCCTCACCGATGAGGAGTGCCGGGTCCGTTTTTTGGTCGACAAACACAATTCGCTGGCGTTGCTCATCGCTTGCCATGCTCAACTCCGAGGTTCTGACTCCATTGCGGTTGAACCTAGCTCGCTTCGAAACGTCCACCAGCGCGAGCGGCAGTGCCGGCAGTCTCCTGAGAATGGTGAAAAGCCCTGCCATAACTCCTCAATCGCCAAATCTCACACGACGGGATGCGGATTCAACCGTGCTTCCACAACGTCCGCAAAATTTCGAATCCGGCGGAAGGTTCGTACCGCATCCAGGACACGATACGGACTCGGAGACCGTTTCCTTACTGACGCCCTCCGCGCGTCCCCTGGCAGGCCGGCCCTCAGGAACAAACGTCGACTCGCTGCTATGAAATTTTATTCTTTTGCCGCCTGCATCCTGCGGATTGACCCGCACAATCTGAATTCGGCTCACCCGCTCGGTGGATCCCGCTTTATAAAATGGCAGGCTATCCACAAAAATCCCCCGTTTCTTGTCTACGATGCCCTTAGGTTCCCCATACTCGCGAACCCAAGTGGCGGCGTCCCCATCCAGCGGGTAGGGTGGAGTCAACTCGGCATGGTAGTTCTTGTATTGCACCATCTCGAACATCTGCTGGCACAAATCGACCAGCGCCATACCACCCAGCCACTCCGCCTTGTTCACGCACACTCGCTTCTGTCCTGAGTGCTCGATATTTGGGTGCCAAATTGGCGTTAGCCATTGCAGCCAAGGTACGTCTGTGGGGAAGTCGGCATGGCAATAAATCTGCACTTCGTGTTGCTTTCCATAGATGGGCTGTTTGTACGCTTCAACGCCCGTGATTCCGCGGCATTTGAAGGTTACCTTGTATTTTTCCGGGGCACGGCCGGGGAGTACGTCGAGCACCTCTACCCGAACGTAGTCGCTGTCGCGGTTTACTTCCTGCAACCGTTCCCACTCCTGGCCTAGACGAACCTGACGCTTGTTGCTTGTAGCCATCATGCCCCCTACAACCTTTTCTTCTCACCATCCACTCGCGGAGCGTGCTGCTTCATTTGCCGGCACCGCAGGCAGATCCTCATCCTGTCAGCCCGCGATCACCTGCCGCCGCATGTGTAGATGGTGTCCCGATATCACTCCGCATTGAGCAAGGGTGCTCTGCGCATCAAGGGTTTTCCCCGTGTCTTTGTCGTCGATCGTCCAATTCACGGGACGTCCCTCGGCGTCCATCTTTGGAAGATCTAATCCATCGACGACCTCCTTCACGAAATCCTCGGTCCGGATGTCGGATGGAGCATCAATGGGATGGGAATCCCCAGCCTGTGTAATTACGTGCACACGAATGTCTGTTGGCATCGATTTTCATCCTCCCTGATATTTTTCCCAGCGTACGCTTTTCGAACAAGGCGATTGCGTCCCATCCGGGATAGTGTTCTAGATCAGTCTTCCGTTGCATACGGGGCATTTGCCCTTTACGAGCTCGCGGCAGTCCTCGTGAATCTCGTGACCTGCGTTGAGTTCGCATCGGGCACGGGGGCCAGTATCCTCCAACTTCGACCAGCACGCAGGACAGTTCTTGGCTTTACGTGTACCTTCCGCGACCAGCACCACACGTTCCTTGGGATGGATCGTGATCCGCAGCTTGCGCTGTGCAGAGTGGCTGCCGCGCAACGCATAAAATGACCCGACGACTGCGCCCACCACCAACAGCACCAGCAGCAGCGTCACTGTAAATCCACTCCCTGACACCCGTTCGCCTCCCTCTCACGTGCTAAACCGCGGTGTGCCCCGCCGAAGGGCTCTGCGAACGCTACGTATATCTCCGCTTTGTTTCGCGCCGCGATGCCCGCACCATCACGCCGACTTTTGCGCGGGCAGTTCTTCCGGACCTCCGGCCTGCGTATCGAACTGCGCACCAGACGGGACATCTTGTTGCTGCCCTTCTGGTTCTACCTCGAAACCGAGTTCGACGCTGTCTCCCCTCAGTTCGTACCACGATGCGGAATGCGCTCCCCGCACTTCGAGCACGTCCAATTTGGGGATTCCCAATCGGCTAAGTGGCCACTCGCTCCAACTGTCACTGTTAGTCACCACATGTGTCGTGTTCAACTCACGCGTTACACCACATTGCGGGCAGCTCTGCCGGCTTTCGTCGATCTTTCGTAGAACCTCTCCTATGACTTCGGTTTCTCCGCAACCAGGACACCGAAATTCGATCACAACTTCGCGTCCCAGTTCGACAAACCCGTCTTCCCCGCTATCCTGCTTAAATCGCTCCAGTACCTTTCGAGCAGAGGTGCCGTGGGCGGTAAACTCCGGCACCTCGCTCACACTCCCAAACTGTTCATGCCCTTCGCAGTCCTCCTTCCGCTCGGACGCGGTCACATAAAAATCGTTGAGGTTGCAGTTGATGACCAGGCGCCTACCTGCCAAGGAATTGGTTGGCTTGCCGGTCAGGATCTTGACTCCCTCCTGAACTTGAATCGCGGCCACGATCGAGCCCATGGTGGGCGTGGTTGGAACTTTTCCGAGCGACAGAGTACGTAAAGCGATTCCGCGGCAAGACGCCGCTTCTGCGATTCTGGTCTTCTCCGCATGGCTTAAAGTGCACTCGTAACACGGCCCTTGGCCGGGGACATAAACCGCGACCTCTCCGAGCAGATCCTCCATCGCCCCATCCACCCATGGCTTGCTCATCTTTCCGCACATGCGGTTCACCGAACGACGCGCCAAGCGGCTATCGAGACACGAGAAGACGACATCCATACGGCGCAGCAAGCCCAACCCAAGTTCAGAGTCCAGATCGCCGGTCAGCTTGAGGATCTCCACATCTGGATTGAGTTCTTGCAAACGCTCCGCGATGGCATCGGTTTTCGCTCGACCGTGGTCTTTCTCGCGAAAAAACACCGAACGACTCAGGTTAGCCGTCTCCACCGTGTCACGATCCAGCACTACGATCAACTTCACTCCCATCATCGCCAGGTTCTTACAGACTTCGTTACCGAGTGCGCCGGCGCCCACCACTAGAACGCGTGCCTTCCGGATCTTCGCGAGTTCCCAAACAGAACTAATCGCGAGCGAGTGATAGCGATCCTTGGAATGGTCCACGATGCGAAAATCTGCCATATGCACAACCCGCGAGGAAGTAGCGTCAAGAGGAAGAAGAGGGTGTAAACCTGGGTTCGGCCCAGCGTTCTTAAGTGCTTGGTTCCCGCTATCGATTTATTTTCCGGGATCCCTTAGCGCGATTAACGCAGCTTGCACCGAAGCTTCAATGCGTCTTTCGATCCGCGCTTAGTCGGAGGCTCGGGAAACTTAGGGAAGTTCGTTTCTACGGCGTCCAAGTCGCTGCACAGTGTAGTCACATTCTTGCAAGTATGTCAACTAGCTTCTCGAGTAGCGCGTAACTCTTCCAACCACGGCGAAAAGAACGGACTGACGATCTACTAGAACTCAGCCGGCGGCCCTTATGTGAGGGCAGCTTAGTTGCATCGTAATCAACACAATGACACCGATCCTTTCGTCTAGAAGACGAATCCGCACGATCTAAGTTCCACTCTCCGCAGCTCTTGTGCAGCTTTTATAAGTCATCCGATCCCGCCACCGGCTTTCAAAGGGTATCTATCTCAGAACTCCCATCCTGGTTCAGTCCAGAAATCACAGATTCATCGCCTATTCGGTCAGAGAAAACAGTTTGCAGCGACCAATCAGAATTATTTTTTTGTTTTGCTTCAACCTGTGATATGTTTCGCCAGCTATGTCGCGCTCCAAGCTGGAGAACCAGGGGCGCGCTGGGGACCGTGGACGTTGGGATCCCAGGTGAGTAAGTTGACCACGTTTCATCCACAGTTCCCTTCTTCCCGCATCGCTTTCGTTCTGGGTTCTCGCGAAAGGAACACCTCCATGGGAAATATCGATCGCGTACCGCTAAAAGTTGGCGGGTCGGCAGAACCTCGTGTTCTGAAGATCGGCCGCAGCACAACGGAAGGGAAGCTCCAGACACAATGGGACAAAACCGAAGCTACGCGCTACTTATGCGCCAGTTCTTATCTGAGCCGCGCCTTCCGCAATAGTGTCATCCGCACTTTGGTGGATGACAAACATAGGGCGCTGGCTGTCTCCTATGGGGTCGACCCGGTAACCGTCCTCAAACATTGCCTTGCCGCTCGACACATTGGTAGGACGCGAGATCTGCTGTTACTGATTCCGGCGATGTTTTTACTGTTCGCATTCCTGTCGTCGGTCGTAGCTGGCCCGAGTGCCTTGCTCCTCTCTCCCGTTTTGTTTTTTGTGGCTATGGCGGCTGCCTTCGTCATCATCGCCTGGGAACAGTGGGAGTGCGAGTTCAATATCGTCCGACAGAACTTTACCAGGAAACATTTCGATCCGGCCGCACTTCCGCGCTCAATCGATCGGGACTCGGAACAGGTTTTCCGTGAGGTCGAAGCGGCCCAGAAGTCAAATGTCATGATTTATGCCGCCTTCTCGCCCTTCGTCGGCTGCGGCAATAACATCGGATCCTGGTCGATTCCGGTGGATGTCAGCAAAGGTAAAGAGAACGTCACCGGCCATCACCAACCGGAATCGTTCGAGATCAAAGACCTCTACGGCGAGATCAGCCGCACGCTTCGTTCTCTTGACTTTCCCAATTGCCAAATTGAAGACAAGGTTTGCATTAGCGGCTTGGATATTCGAGGAGAAGAGCAGTTCTTGCCGGACTTAATGGGGCGGCCTCGGACTCGAGTCGAGCCTTCCGTGATCGAACAATATGTGAACACTCCCTCCGGCCAGGCGCGCCATTACCAGACGTTTCGGATCGTGGATTGGAGCGGCGAGTTGATTCTGAGTGTGTTCCTGCGGGCGGCAAGAACAGGTCACAACCTATTCGTCGAAGTGAGCTACTGCCTGCTGGTTCCGGTAGATGAAGCGCATCGCCGTGTAGATGCCATGAATCCAATCCCCGGTTGGCGCGACTGGTTCCGCCTACTTTCGGCATCTGCCATTAAGGCTGTATTCGTCTGGTTAGCTTGGCCTTTCTACATGTTGGAGTTGATATTTCGCCCCCTCCTCTCCTGGCTGCACGAACGGGAAGCGCGGAACATGATTCGCGAAAATCCCGCCTTCAATCATGGCGCCGCCACCTCCCTTCGCGAAATGACATGCACCGCGAACCTTTACCGCCGCTACTTTCAAAAGCTCGACAAAGAAATGTACATGAAAATCCTTGAGGCCCAGATTCTGGATTGCGTGGTCCGCTTTTTGGACGAAAGGAATATTGATACATCCGGATTAAAAGAAGCGCAGAACAGGATCATCAACAGCGGAATCATTGTCGCCGGTGGCGGTTCCGTCGAAGCCAACACTCTCGCTGTCGGCCGCGGTTCAGTCGCGGTTGGCGACGCGCAAACTGGCAAAGGCGCGATCAAATTCATTCAGGGACTAACTCGGAAGGTCGCCGGCGGCGAGCGATAATTTAAGTATCACAACCAAATGACACGGTCTAATAACGGCATCATCGTGAATGGCGGCACCGTCAATGCAACTACGTTGGCGGTTGGAGCAAACTCAAAAGCAGTCTCACTTGGCACCCGAGAACCGGCCTACTCCTCGAAACCAACTGACTCAGGGACGCTCGAACCGCTCGTCCATCCGGCTGGCGAATTGTCGAACGCGCCTGAACGCCAAGCTGCGACCGAGCACGAATGGGACGCTTTTGTCTCCCACGCCCATGAAGACAAGGACTTCGTCGCCCCTTTGGTACGCGCGTTGCAACAACGGAGAATCAACGTTTGGTATGACGACGTCTCTCTCCGAATCGGCAATAGCCTCCGTGAATCCATCGACCTCGCGATTATGCGCTCTCGCTTTGGAATTGTTGTTTTCAGCCGCAATTATTTTTCTAAAGACTGGACTCGCCAGGAACTCAATGCCTTTGTTAGCCGCGAAGTCGGTGGAATGCATGTCGTTCTTCCCATCTGGCACAAAGTGAGCCCGGCCGAAGTGTTGCGATTTTCGCCGATTCTCGCCGACCGAGTCGCGGCCCAATCTTCCGAGGATTTGGAGGTGATCGCGGATAAACTCGTGCACGCGATTTGCAGCCAGCAGCGGGCTCGACTTAAGATTTGATCATCGCGGCTTCGGAGTGGACCGCCAATTCCCTGCGGCTGTAACTTCGGTCCGTCACGATTCACGAAGCTAAGGATAATCTTGCGAATGACCATGTTTAACAAGTTGTGGGTGCCAATTCGTGTCGTTCCCATTTTAATGGTCATGCTTTCGATCACGAGTGGGGCGCCGACGCAAGAAAATAGATCTACGGTCGACAGTGCAAACGACTGCAAGGATCCCACAACGTCTAGCGACATGCGTGCCTGCGAAAATGCGCGTTATGAGCTCGTGCAGCATGAACTCAATGCAGCGTACCAAAGTCTTTTGCGGCATCTTGACAGTAGGCAGAGGCAAAAGTTGCGGACAGCGCAGAATGCCTGGATCCGATTTCGTGATGCCAACACCGCCTTCGAATCAAGTCTGGCTCAGGCGGGAACTCTCGCTCCGATCATAAGGATTGGTAGCTTAACGGAAATGACCAAAGCCAGAGTAGCAGAGCTGAAGAAAGCAGATTTTCAGTGAAGTTTCCGTAACAAATCGCGGCAATTCGATTTCGGGTAGTGGACTTTCGGATACCCAAGGTTGATTCGGTTGACACGAAGGAGCAGGCAATGGCAAGTTTCGATATCTTTCTTCCGATATTACTCGGATTCGAGGGTGGTTATGTCGATGATCCAAGTGACCCCGGTGGGGAGACGAACAAAGGAGTCACCATGGCCACCTTTCGTCAGTGCTCCCACGAGTTATTGGGCATCGACCCTACATCGCAGAATTTGATTAACCTTACCGACTCCCAGGTCGGGATCATTTACAGGGCTCTTTATTGGGACAAAATGAATGGCGATGACTTCCAACTACAGGATCTGGCCAACATTGTCTGCGACTTTTACGTCAACGCCGGAACTCACGCCACCCTTCTCCTTCAAAATATCCTGAATAGTATGGGAGGCCATGTGGTAGCGGATGGCGGCATAGGACCAGCAACTATCGGAGCGCTTAACGGTGTCGACCTCGTGGCTGTTTATCGTCAATACAAACAAGGGCGTATCAATTACTATCAGAACTTAGGCCAAAGGTTTCCGCAGTTCTTACAGGGCTGGTTGAACCGCGCAAACGCCTTTCCCAATTTGTAGGTTTCTCACGGTCCTAAACCATTTACTTCTATCTCGTCATCTCCTGGCTGTCTGATCATTCGGCCGCGCTGCCGCTGGCGAGTCGCTTGCCGTCCGGACTAAAAGCTACGCTATTAACCCAGTTCGGGTGGCCACGAAGCGTCAGCGATTTCAGGCCACTTGTCGCGTCCCAGAGTTTTACCGCTTTATCATTACTCGCCGTCGAGAGGCGACGGCCGTCTGGGCTGAAGGCAACTCCTCGAACAAAGCCCGAGTGACCCCGCAGGGTCAGTACTTCCCCGCCGCTCTCCGCGTCCCACACTTTGCCCCGTTTCGTCGTTACTCACAGTTGCAAGATACTTGCCATCGACACTGTAAGCAATTCCGCGAACAATACTCGTGTGACCATTCATAGAGTTCCGGCGCGACGCAGCATGCCGCCGTCGATGAAATGCGTGCTTCCCGTAATATAGGCAGCAGCATCCGACGCGAGGTACACCGCCAATTCAGCCACCTCTTCCGGCCGACCCCAGCGGCCAAGTGGAATTTCTCCAAGCAATTCCCTCTCGATATCAGGGTCGTTTTCGATCTCTTTGTCGATGGGCGTATAAATCGCACCAGGTCCTATATTGTTCACCGTGATCTGATGGGGAGCCAATTCGACTGCGATGGTGCGCATGAGCATCCGTAGTCCTCCCTTAGCCGCACAATACGGAGCATTCGTCGGCATTGGCAGATCCTCGTGCACCGAAGAGATGTTGATGATGCGTCCACCACCACCCTGTTTCACCATCCGTTGAGCGGCCGCCTGTGCGCACAGCCATGGTCCGGTGAGATCAACCTCGATCACCTTGTGCCACAGGTCGATCGGAAACTCTAGAAATGAGCGTTTGAATTCAATCCCTGCATTGTTGACCAGTATGTCGAGTCTTCCACATTTCATCACCGCTTGCTCCACGAGAATTCGTACTTGGTTCTGATCGGAGACATCGGCTTCAACGCCGATAGCGCGGCCTCCCGCAGTTTCAATTCTCCGGATTGTTTCGGCGGCTCGGTCACTCTTGCCGATGTAGTCGACAACCACTGCTGCCCCTTCATTCGCGAAGGCCGTTGCGATCGCCTGCCCAATTCCCGTAGCGGCACCAGTCACGATCGCTACTTTGTCTTGAAGCCGCAATTACGTTTCTCCTTAAACGCACCCCGAAACAAAATGATCGAGTGATCAGGATGTAGCCGAGAATCGCCGCGTCTAACTCACTGTTCTCTAAACTCTGTCCAAATCCCAGTCTTACCCTGATAGATGCGCATGTTGCACTGTTTGGGTCCAACGTGCGCAAAAATCACCTGGAACGATTGCGGTGCACCCAATTGACCCGCTTCCATCGCATCCCGCAAAAGATCTTGACGTTCGTCGTACGTCTTTTCCGGAGTGACATTTTTGTTTAGCACCAGTGTCCAGTTGTCCCGTTGCGGAATGAGATACATGCTGTAGGCGCCAATTGCAATCTTCGAGTTGCTCACATCAAGTGGAGTCGAGGTGAAAAGGAACATCGGAGAACCACCGGGACTCCAAACTTTCCCCGCGGACAGTTTGTGGTTTGAAATATCTGTCTGATACCTCACGCTGACTTGCTTACCGTCATTGAAATTGCAGACTGAAGTCTGGGTTTGCTGGCTCTGAGCACTACAACAAATTGAAAAAACGACGATCAACGACAGGCGCGCAACTGTTGTTATAGACATCGCTTCCTTCTCCTCTTTCCAAGCTCCTTTCGGCACTTAGCCAGGCGAAGACTGTGGACACAATATCTGGCTGGCTTAGTCCGTTTTCGCCCCCAATTTCTGCTCGTAGATGGATTCCGCCGCAATATAGGCTTGCTGCCTTCCAACGCTCTGAATCTGATCCTTACTAAGCTTCCATTGCCTTCTAAGAATCACCAAAGGCGGTAGTGTGCGGATGCGGCCTTTGATATCAACGGTGATTGGCGAGCGAGCGGGTGGCGAAAACCCGGGCTCTGACACAACAAGCATTTGGTTCCCCTTAGCACCGGAAATGACAAATACGTTCGGCTGTGGACCCGCAAGCAGCTGAACATGGTTTAGAAAAACCATGTCACCTATCTCGCTTGCCGCATTTCCTCCAATGAGGCTTCCGATAGAGCTCGGAGAACTAACCAGAGTGTCGGCAAAGCTATCGACGCCCTCATCGATCGTTCCCCACAGCCACCGCCCGGCCACAGCGGCACCGGCGAGCGCAATTGTCATCAGCAGCATTACCAAGGGCCACAGCCGCCTCGCTTTCGTGGGTTCCTCGTGCAAGATAGATACGCTACTTTCGAAACTGAGATGCATTTCTACGGCTAACCGTTGGCGATTTTTATGCTTTCCCTAGCGGACCGCAGTTTCGGCAAATGGGCTCAAGCATGTGGAATCAGCCTTTTTTGACTTGCTGGATTCGAGGGTTTGGCTTTATACGAAGGGCTGTTGTCGACGTTGTCATTGGGTAAGAGGCGAGAATGAGTGGCCTTCGAATTCGGAATTGAAGCCCACATCACGCGGCGGTGAATTCACCCGTTCTTGCCGTCGAGTCTGCGGCCTTCGACATAGGAATGACGGCGCTAACAGTCGTTCCGTTCTTGCCCGAATCTATTTTGAATTGACCACCTAATTCGCGGATTCTCTCTCGCATGCCGGCGATGCCCACGCCCGCGTTCCCATCGGTGCCGTGCAACTGGCGCAAAAGGTCTTCGGCGATTCCGCGACCATCGTCGGTCACCTCGAACCTGAGCTTGCCGTCGTCCAGCTGCAATCTGACCCCGGCGGTTGAAGCCTGCGAGTACCGATGAATATTTGTCAAACACTCGTGCAAAACCCGAAACAACGCCAATTCGCAGTTCCGGGAAAGGCGTCCCATTCCATCCGAAATGTCGCAGTGGACCGAGATCCCGCTGCGCTTTGCGAAGCCGTCGACCAACCAGGAAATTTGCGGTCGTTCATTGTGAATGATCGCCCGATTTCTAGACTCTTCAAGGAACTCTTGGACTGATCGTGGTGGCCACGCCCTGACCACGATCGCCGCTGATTTTCATTTTCATGAGAATTTCCAACCGTTCCGAGAGTCGCTCGGACAAGTCAGTATCCGCTGCGGAGCTTGCGTAGTATTCGAGAATGTTTTTTCTTAGGCACTCAGGGATCGGGCGATTGGGCTCCGATGTGATGCGCTCCAGCAGTTGTGCATAGGTTTGATCGGCAAGAGGATAATCTTCCAATTTGACGCGATTCCCCGTGTCGAGATCGATATTGGCAAGCGCGAGAGAGGCCTCACCATCCTTAAGCAACTTTTCAAGCATATTCTGAAATGCATCCACCGCAGTGTTCACACTGCGCAAGTACCAATCTTCCGTCTCAGGAGTTGGAATCTTTATTGCCAGATCGGACGCGGCCCCAATTTTCGGAATGACGAAGACCAGAATAGCCAGCAAGTGCGCCTTGAAACCAGGCCCTTTGTATGTATGTCTCCAGTGCCGTTCGTAGTTTGTGCGAGCGGTGCGGTCGGCAAGAATGCGATAAGGCCCGTCGGCGGCGTGGGCAGGAAACTGATGCCGATGCAGTACAACCTCGGCTTCAGCGAACGCCGGAATAAAAGTACGTACCGATGTGCGGTAGCTTCGTAGGGCTGGATGTGCCCGTCCGAGGAGCTCATGGATGTCCAATCCGTAAGTATTTCTGAACGCCCGCTCCAGGAATTTTCTCGGCACTTTGAGACCGATGAACTGCAGATAGTCCGGCGGCGCAAACGTTCCATCCGACCATTCCCCAATGTCAAATCCGAATTCGGTTCTGATGTGACCATGGGGGCTCTCGTCATAGGTCACCACGGGCCCAAACCGTCGTTCTAGCTTGGGGAAGTCCACTGCAGTTGCCGGATTAACGGCCTCCGAGTGACCGATGGAGTCTCCTACATAGTGGGACAAGGCACCAATGGCAAACGCGTATTCGTCAATTGTCTGGGCGTTGCCGAGGAGCCAACCGACGAAGTCTCCCGATCGCACATAGTGCGTCAGGTTGCTGAAGAACTGTTTCCCGAACGGGTAGTAACCCATGTCCTGAATGGCGGAACCCCCATAGGCATAAGCATGCGCCTCGCGCAGCTGTTCCTCTGTTGCGTTTGGAAACCGCGCCAGCAGCAAAGGCCGAATGGAATCATTCCAAGCGAGATCGATCAATTCCTGATGCGTAAGAACAGAGTATGCAGCCGAGTTGACCGCGCAGAATAAAACTGCAACCAGAAAGATACCTCCGCTGGCGATTGGGCGCCCAGAAGAGCAGTACCTCGGTTCTCGCAGCGAGCCCGTCTTTTTGCAACTCGGGTGACAGGTAGTTTCTTGTCTCATTCCACCTGATCCTCATACTTCTTAACGCAGTTTCGAAATGCCGAATCGGCCCAATTCTCGCTATATCAGCCGCGGCACTCCCTTGCCCCATGTCTCCGGAGGCGCCAGTTCGCGTCGAATCGGCGGCGAGGTCATATCGCGCACGTCAGAATTGAAGATGCGAACTCCCTGCGAGATCAGATAGTCGGCAGTTCGTGCCGCCAGT